>JAEEGJ010019819.1_pt1 | contig 14741 bp, 13 predicted proteins | sample 8958761 | NCBI WGS metagenome assembly JAEEGJ01 (sample SAMN16246546, study PRJNA631951) | gut metagenome | biome: gut microbiome; feature: rumen; material: RS-attached | host: Bos | place: Iran: Karaj | collected 2018-10 | reverse complement strand
TTTCAAGCAATTTTCCGATTTCGCCGTTTTCTACCATCTGAACAAACTGATGCGGATGATATTCCATTGAATCATAGTTAGGGCAGGTACCAGAACACTTACCGCAAACCATACATTTTTTAGGATTAACGCCGCACTTAAGCAGAATCTGTTCTTTTAAGAGTTCTTCGTTAGCTAACATTATTGAGCCTCCTTTAATCCCAGGGCCTGGGCAAGAAGTTCTGTAAAGTAAATTACATCAAGCTTGCTGTCTCCCTTGTTTTTAAGAAGGTTATAGCGGCAAAGAGGGCATGAAGTTACAAGGAAATCGGCTCCCATATCTTCTGCGTTGCCGAGAATCTTTTTTGTGCGTGAGGCAGGAATTGATTCGTCTTCGAACATTGTGTAGGCACCACAGCATTCATTGCGCTGGCCGTAAATTACAGGGGTACCGCCAATGGCCTTAATAAAATCTTCAAGAATTTTTGGATTTTCAGGGTCATCAAGCTGCAAAACCTTGCCCGGACGAAGAAGAAGACAGCCGTAATAAGCGCCGATTTTCTTTCCTGTAAAAGGATTTTTAACTGCAGCCTTTACATTGTCCCATCCAACCACATCACGAAGGATTTCGAGGTAATGAAGTACCTTTGTTTCTCCGTGATACTCAATCTCATCAGTTTTGAGATAATTGTTCACCTTAAAGTCTACAAATTCGTCTGTCTGAACGTCGTTATTAACCTGTTTGATAACGTTGTAGCAGGCAGAGCAAAGTGTAACAAGATCATGACCGGCATCGCGAGAAGCGGCAAGGGCACGAACAGAAGAAAGCTTTGTAGCAATTTCATCTTTGCCCATAGGATATTCGCCGCCACAGCACTGCCATTCAGGTATCTCTTCAAGAGTGAATCCCAATGCTTCCGCCGAAACGCGCGCATACTTATCAAGGTCAAGAGCCTTGTTTTTGAGCGTACATCCCGGGAAATACGAATATGTCATAGTTGCTCCCATAAAATAATTAACATTATAAGTCAAAATATTATAGTAGATAAATGATATTTTGTGAAGATAAAAAGAAAGGCATTCATAAGGAAAAATGCTTTCGCGAAGAACCGTGATTTACTCCGCAGAATGAAAATGAGATTTGTTATGTAAAGACAAAAGATATTTTGTCTGATGCTAGAAAAATTATTGAAAATGCGAGAAATAATGCAGTACGTAGTGTTGATTTTTGCAGGGTTCGGATGTATTGGAATTTAGGTAAACGTATTTTTGAAGAAGAACAGGAGGGAAAAGACAGGGCTGATTATGGGGCATATATTGTTCAGATGCTATCCGATAAATTACAATCTGAATATGGAAGTGGATTTGGAAAAAGACAACTTGAACAAAGTCGTCAGTTTTATAGAACTTATCCAATTGCGAACGCACTGCGTTCGCAATTGAACTGGACTCAATATAGATTATTAATACAAATTTCTGACCCGGCCAAACGGGAATATTACGAATTGGAATCTGTAAACAATGCCTGGACCGCAAGAGAAACAGAAAGACAGATAAACAGTAAAAGAAATTGAAGATGTAAAACAACTTGCAGAATCAAAAAACTTATAAAATTTAATATTTTTTTAATGTTTTATTAACTCTTTACTGTTACTATATAATTGAGGTAAAGAATGAAAAGATTTTTATTATTTGTTTTAGTGATATTCTGCTGTTTTGCGGAACTTTTTTCACAGACTGCAGATATTCCATTCTCTTATGATAAAGCTAAAGTTCAGCCGGGGACTGTTAGTTTTTATCGGGTTACGGATATGGATAAAGGGCAGTCCTATGATTTTATAATTTATCAATCAGATGAAAAAACTTTTCTTTCTTTTGGGGATTTTAGTGAAATTACTCCTATGGTTCAGATCGGATGCCAGAAATATAATCCGGATATTTTCTGCTATGATTATTTTATGAATGAAAATCCTTATTCTTATGCAAAAATCAAAAATTCACAGACAAAAACTGAGTTTTCTATGGATATTAAGGCAAAAAAGATGTCGGGTTACCTTGCATATATAAACCTCTTCAAAAAAGAGACAAAATTTTCCGGATCCTTAGAGCTCTTAGAGCTGCCTTCTTATGAAGTTTCGGGCTTACAATTAGATTTAGCTTACAGCATGAGGTTTCTAAAGCCTGGTATAAAGGAATTCACCGTCGGCTCTTATACTGCAACAAAGGCAAATCTGGAAAAGGTCAGCTATCTAGGTATGGAAAAGGTAAAGGGGATAAACTGCGAAAAGTGGGAAGCGGTCGTGCTGGACAAAAAAGGAAATCCAAAAAACGAAAAACAGATTTTCTGGTTTGATAATTCGGAAGGGCTTTATAAGCTTATAAAATCAGAAAGCAGCATGGACGGAACGGCCTTTAAAAACTGCCTGATAGAACTGACTCAGACTAATGAAATGACAAAGGCTGAATGGGACTCCTTTTGTAAGGCAAAAACCGAAGAATTACGCATAAAGCTTGAAATTCCTGCAGAATAGATAGAATAGAGGTAAAAATGTTTTTCAAGATTTTAAGAAAAGATTTGAAAGAAAGTCCAGGTCTCAACTTATGCATTTTTATCTCTATGATTGTAAGTTCAATTCTTGTTGTAACCGGAGCAATCCTGCTTTATGCAACACTTGTGGGCTTTAATAATTCTTATAAGCTTGCAAATTCTACCGACGGCTTTGTTATTACAGCAAAAAGCGTAAGTAATTATGACCAAAAGCATATGGCTATGGAAAACTGGCTTGCCGGCCGCAATGAAATTGAATTTTTTGATTGTACAGACCTTATCAATATCAGACCGGAAAATATTTATATAAATGATATAAGCATAACTGCGCAGTCATTTGTTTCTTCAACTCCATTTTACATTTCAAAAATGCCTGATAAAACAAATCTTGCATTTGACATGGATGATAAGCCTTTTAGTGTGCAGAAGGGAGCTATTGCAATTCCGCAATGGATGAATACAAATTATAAAATCAAAGCGGGCGACAAATTAAAGCTTACTACCCAAGTAGGAAACACTTATGAATTTACAGTAAGCACTGTTTATAAAGACACTTCAATTTATATGTTTTTCAGGCTTCTTTTATCGGATAATGATTATCAAAAAATTGCTTCAGAATCTCCTTTAATTTGGAATAATTGGGAAATAAAGACAAGGTCTTTCGGTGATTCAGAAATCATAAATGAGTTGTTTTCAGATCTTGAAAATGCACAGGGGCTGGAAAAGCTTAATACTTACTATGCCTCAATTCCTTTTGAAGGCAGTAAGCTTATGACTTCAATTGTGTCAATTTTTTGTACTGCCATTGCTGTATTTTTGATTCTGCTTGTTTATATGATGCTGCGCTTTACGCTTACTTCAATAATCAAAAGGGAAGAACGAAGCCTTGGCATTTTCAAAGCAATTGGTGTTAATTCTTTAAGTTTTAAGCTTTTGCTTACAGCTAAATTTGTTTTCTTTTCACTTATAAGCGGTGCCTTTGCCATATTTGCCGGTATTCCGCTTGCCAACATTCTCTTAGATTCTGTAATGATAAATATAATTAAGCCTTCTGCCGGTATGGAAACTGCCATAGGAATAATTTCGGGTATTCTCTTTACTGCTTTGATAATTTTGTTTATCTGCCTACTGCTTAGAAAAATCAATAAAATAAGCATAATAAATGCAATCAGGGGTGATAACAAAAGTGAACGTTTTAAGAAAATTCCTGGGCTTGAGCTTTCAAAGTGCAGACATATTAAAGTTCCTTTGTTCCTTGCCCTGACAGATATTCTTGGAAGATTTAAACGTTATATATTTCTGGCTTTTTCCTATATTTTTGGTTTTGCAATCATTTTAATTGCTTTTCAATTAAAGGACACTGTTTTAAGCTGGGATTTTTTAAATAAAAATCAAATGACAGGACCAATTGATTTTTATATTGAGCTGCCGCAGGAGGAGCTGGAAAAATATTATTACAAATCGGACGGAACAGTTAAAGGAGTAAATGATTTAATTAGTGAAGAATTAAATAAAAATGGTATTCCCGCTTCTATTGAAACCGCCTGTTATTCAAAGGGAAATGCCATAATAGACGGAAAAGAATATTTAGCCGGGATAGTATTCGGTATTAAAGAATTAAATAATGTCACCTTTAGAAAAGGGAGCCTTCCGCCTCAGAATCCGAATGAAGTTACAATAAATTATGTTTCTGCAAAGAAATTTGGTTTTAAAAAAGGAGACCTGATTACTGTAAAATACCAGAAAGCAGACAAGCTTGGATATATTGAAGTGACAGAAGATTTTATTATTACCGGCTTTACAGATACCTGTTCAAATGCCTGCATATTAGTAATGAGCCCGGACAAGACTGACTTTGCGCCGATTCAGGTAACTTCTGTTCAAACTGATTCAGGCAGACTTGTTTCAAGCAGACTTTTAGTTCCAGAAGAACAAAAGCCCTATTATTTTGAAAAAATCTGCCGGCTTTATAGAAGAGAAAATGTAATGACTGGCGATGAATATCTGGAAAAAATTCTTGTAAAACCGAATGAAGCCTTGTTCCTTAGCCTAAAATGGATTCTTACCCTGCTTGTGCTTATAGTAATGATTTTGAATACAGCTTTGTATGAAAAGGTTTTTATAGAAGAAGAAGCCTCTGACATTGCAATGCTCAAGTCGCTTGGTTTTACTTTTAATAAGATAAGACTCTGGCATTATTTAAGAATATTTATTCTGGTGGCAGCCGGCTTTGTCATTGGTGCACTTCTTACCTGCCTTGCGGGCAATGTCCTTCTGGATTTTGCAATGAATATAATAATGTATGCTTCGGGCTTTCATCTTATTCCAAATGTTTTGAGTGAATATGTTCTGTTGCCGCTTTGTCTTATTGCAATTTTATCCTTTGTATTTTATTTAAGTTCCAAAAACATAAAAAATATTTTTATCTGGAGGATTAAAGATGAGTAATCCCATTTTAGAGGTTAATTGCCTTTGCAAAACCTTTATTGTAAATAAATACAGCACAAATGTTCTTCAGAATATTGATTTTTCCATGGACAAAAATGAATTTGTTACTGTCATGGGGCCAAGCGGTTCGGGCAAATCTACTTTGCTTTATTGCATAAGCGGCATGGACCAGATAACTGCGGGCTCAGTAAAAATTGACGAAGTTGATATCAACCAGATGAAGGAAAAGGAGTTAAATGATTTTCGCCTTAAAAAGATGGGTTTTGTTTTTCAGCAGATGTACATGCTCAAAAAGCTTTCAATTATGGACAATATTTTACTCCCCGGTTTTGAAGCAAAGCTTATGACCCGCAGCGAGGTTATTCAACATGGTCAGGATTTGATGCGAAGACTCAATATTATTGATATAGCCGACCACGAAATTTCAGAAGTTTCGGGTGGACAGCTGCAGAGGGCTTGTATCTGCCGTGCCTTGATTAATAATCCAAAAATTATTTTTGCAGATGAACCTACAGGTTCTCTTAATTCAAAGGCATCGGAAGAAGTTATTAAAGAGCTTTTAAAAGCCAACGAAAAGGGAACTGCAATTTTGACCGTAACTCACAGCCAAAAGGTTGCTGCCGTGAGTGAAAGAATTGTATATCTTGTAGACGGAACAATTAAGGGAGAGCTCAAGCTTGGAAAAATAAAGAACTATCAGGAGCTTGGTTTACGCGAACGAAAGATTAACAGCTGGCTTGATCAGATGGGATGGTAAAATGAAAGACAAGTGTTTGATTAAAGAAGTTTTATTTCTCATTTTGTTATGCTTTGTTTTACAGTCAGCAAATTACTTTGATGACAGCTGTTGTGTAATTCAAAAAAGAAAATCCTATTACGAGGTTTGGCTTGATTACGAAAAAGCCGGTCCGGAACAGATTGGAAAAGCCTATGCAGAGGTTTTGCTCCGGGTGGTGCCTGATTATGAAAAAGTTCTTGAACCATATTTATATGAAAACATAAATCTTGCTCTTGGCAAAAGAAGCGGGAACTACGAAGGACTTGAGGAACGAATGAACGCTTTGTTTTCATCCTTGCCGCAAAAGTATCAGAAGGAGCTGGACAGCTTTGCACAAGAAATCTGTAAAGGCCGCACAGGATTTATACAGGACGAAAAGCTTAGTTACGAAGAAGCAATCCTTATGCAGCTTGTGCCGGATGCACTCAGGGGGACGGCCTGTTCTGCACTTGGACTTTGGGGCTCAAAAACTCAAAGCGGAAAAAATGTAATCTGCCGCAATCTTGAATGGCTTTTGGGAAGCGAAAAACAGCTTTGTTCATATCACGCAGTTGTGCATTTTAAAAATCATGATAAAAGCTTTACAAGTATAAATGTTCTTGGACTTACGGGCATTATTACCGCAATAAATGATGACGGAGTTTTTGCTGCAATTTTAGATGTTGGAAGTGACGGTCAACGCTTTGAATATGAAGGGAAAAAATGTTACACCTTTGAACTAAGGCAGGCATTGGAAGAGTTTAATTCTGCAAAAAAGACTGGTGAATATATGGTAGCTCAGAGTGCAAGCTTTACCTATAGTCACAATATTGCCCTTGCAGATAATGAGGTTTGTTTATGCGCTGAGGATGCAGTTTTGTCGCTGCAGGAAAAAGGAAAAGGGTATTCAGTTTTAAGAAGTGAAGAGACTCCGATTTTTGAAGGACTTACCTGGAATGTAGAAGATTCTCTTTTTGTTTTGAACAGCTTTGCCGCCCGCAATAATCTTGATAATTTTTCTGGTAATGAATCAAATCTTGTCAGACTTTATAAGTTCAACAAACTGTTTGAGGGTAAGCAAAAGCTTACGGTAGATCAGATAAAGGATTTACTTACAAGCGAGGTTGTGGACCAGAATAATGTCTGTAATATTCACAGTAAAAATGTTTTTCATACCGTGCTTGTTGATTATGAAACCGGAGAGATTCAGATTGCGTTTACAGGACCGGAGGGAGTTTTGGACAAGCCGGAGTTTATAAACATTGGACACTATTAAGGGGCATGGTATAATTTAATTTATGAAAGATATTCTGATTATCGAAGACAACCAGGAGCTTGGCGGACTAGTCAAAGATTTTCTCGTAAACGAAGGCTTTACGGTAGAGCTTGTAGAAAGTGCCGAGAAAGGAATTGAGCTCCTTAAAAACGAAGTATACAGACTTTTGCTATTGGATGTTTGTCTCCCGGGAAAAAATGGTTTTGAAGCGCTCGAAGAAATAAGAAAGATTTTATCGCTCCCGGTTTTGATGATGAGTGCCCAGACGGATGATCAGAGTAAAATACTTGGAATGGAAATTGGCGCAGATGATTATATAGACAAGCCTTTTTCTATTCCGGTGCTGTGTTCAAAAATAAAAGCTTTGATAAGGCGCAGTTATAATACGAGTGATGAAAAAACTGTTCTGGAAAGTCACGGAATTAAAATAGATTTAGCCAGCCGTACGGTTACAAAAAAGGGTGTAGTGGTAAATACCCGCGGAAAAGAATTTGATATTCTTGTTTATTTGATGAAAAATGAGGGAAGGGTTGTAGACAAAGAAACTCTTTTTAATGCGGTTTGGGGAGAAGACTGCTATAGTGAGCTTTCGTCCTTAAATGTTCATATGCGCTGGCTCAGGGAAAAGCTGGAAGATAATCCGAATGAACCAAAACTTATTCATACAATCTGGAAGGCCGGATATAAATTTGGCGGGGAGGATTAATGCCAGGCTTTAAGCGCACAGCAGTTTTTTCTGTTTTAATTTTTCTCGTAATCTGTATATCAATAAATGCAGCACTCGTGGTGAATAAAAAACAGTCGGACAATACCAGAAATTTAGTTATGAACAGAATCTGGAATGAATATAAAGAGTCTGCAGATTTTACAAATGGAATAAGCTTTAAGTCAGAAGAGTATATCAGTCAGTTTGGAAAAAAGAATTATCCGGACAGTATAAAGTTTATAAAGTTTGGTGAGCTCGAAAAGTTCAGTCTGAATTCACAAAATGATAAAAATCAAAAATATATTTTTCCGGTTAGCGAAAAAACTTCTGACCAACAGGGCTTTATTATTTTTGAATATACAGACAATTCTTTTGCACAAGAACTTATAATCATCAATATAATTTTGCTCCTGCTTTTGATTTGTATTTTTGTTTTTAATCTGTTAATTTACAAAAAGATAATTAAACCCTTTGATGAATTAACAGAATATCCCGAACGCCTGTCACGCGGTCTTAATACAGAAAAGCTCCCCGAAACAAAAAACAGATTTTTTGGAAAATATATCTGGGGCATGAATATGCTTGGTGATGTTCTTCAGAATGAAAGAAAAAAGAATCTCCGACTTATTAAAGAAAAGCTTACATTAACCAGCACCTTTGCCCACGGAATTAAAACTCCGGTAACAAACATAAAGCTTTATTCAAACGCAATTGAGACAGGGCTTTATACAGACGACATAAATAAATCGAATATTGAAATTGCAAAAAAGATTGAAAAAAATGCAGACGATATTCAGGCACTTGTTACAAAACTGCTGGACACTTCGACACAATCTATTTTTGAATATGAGCCTGTGATTACAGATTTTTATCTTAAAGAAATAAGGGACACAATTTATAAAGAATATGACAATCAATTCAAAATCAAGAAAATACCTTACTCAATTGAAATAAAAGATAATCCAATTCTTAAAACAGATAAAGCCGGACTGCTCAGAATTCTTTTTCAGCTGATTGACAATGCAATCAAATACGGAGACGGCAGCGGCATCTATATAAAAATAGAACGCCAGGAAAAAAGCTTTTATTTTTCAATCAAAAACAATGGAAAGTCAATAGAGGAAAAAGAAATACCATTTATCTTTAACAGCTTCTGGCGCGGATCAAATGCACAAAATACCGAAGGTCAGGGAATTGGACTTTACGAAGCAAAACAAATTGCAAACAAGCTTGGCGGAGAACTGCTCGTAAACATAACAGAAAATGCTTTTGAAATAATTTTAGTATTAGGAGAAAAGTGATGAAAAAAATCGGAAAGCAGTGGTGCAGCCTTTTAGTTTTGTTAGTATTATTTGGCGGGGCAATAAATCTTTTTGCCCAGGAGCAGGAAGTTCAAGAAGAAGAGACAGAGGAGCAGGAAACAAAGGAAGGCTTTGGTTACCAACTGGCAGTAAGTCTTTCATTTCAAGGACTAAATATTCCAATTCCTTATGCACAGTTTGCAGTTACCTATACCAAGCCTCTTGATTTTGGAGACAACCCGATTTTTTCCGGTGCAAATATTATGTGTGTGTTAGGTCCGACCCTTACACCAATAACCCTTGATACACAGGCAGGAATTATTTTTACACCTTCTCCAATTTTAAATATAGGCTTAGGTGCAACTGCAGGAAGTGGCTGGGCAATTGGAGACTCTCATGGAATTGGTCTTTATAATCAGGCTGCAGACAAATATGAACAGAGTCTGCCTTTTACAGTCTGGCGATATTCTTTTTGTTTGCAGACAAATTTTCAGTTTGATTTTGGCGCAATCTTTCCCGGTGAATGGACTCATATTGTAATTACAGCAAATGAACAGCTTTACTACGAAGGCAACACCGCCGCTAAGAAATATGACTTATGGGAATGGACCTCCGGCATAGATTATGTAAATGGCTTTAATCAGTCCGGGAACGTAATGCTTGGTTATATGTTCCCTGAGAAAAAGTTCCGTTTAATTGGTCTGGCCCTTGCCTGGCAGAGCCTCCTGGATGGCTGTGACTACGGTATCTACGCCAAAAACTTTGACGGCGATTTTGTAAATTTAGTTTTAGGTCTCCAGGCAATGATTTACCTTAATGATAATAACCAGCTTGCAATCAGCTCATCCCTCAGTAGCCAGCGCGCCTTCCTTGAACCTGCATCTCCAAACTCTTCAAACATAAAAAAAACCGCCTCCGGCCGCGAATGGTCTTTCACGGGCGTGACGGTTCAGTGGGTGTATAAGTTTTAATATACAGATTTATTTAGGAAACGCCATAGCCTCTGGCTTAAACACTTCGTCAAACTTTTCAGCTGTAAGGAATCCAAGACCTACGCAGGCTTCTTTCAAAGAAATATTTTCATCAAAAGCTTTATGTGCTGTCTTGGCGGCATTTTCGTAGCCGATATATGGATTCAGGGCGGTAACGAGCATCAGAGAATTGTAGAGGTTGTGATGCATCTTGTCCTTGTTAGCCTTAATTCCAACAGCGCAGTTCTTGTTAAAGCTAAGCATGGCTTCGGCAAGGAGGCGGGCGCTCTGGATAAAGTTGTAGGCAATTACCGGCATGAAAACGTTGAGTTCAAAGTTACCCTGGCTTGCGGCAAAACCGATTGCAGCATCGTTACCCATAACCTGAACGGCTACCATTGTAACGGCTTCGCATTGGGTTGGATTTACTTTTCCAGGCATGATTGATGAACCAGGTTCATTTTCCGGGATGTGGATTTCGCCAAGACCATCGCGAGGGCCGCTTGCTAACCAGCGTACATCGTTTGCAATTTTCATCATATCGGCGGCTAAGGCCTTGATTGCTCCGTGGGCATATACAAGTTCGTCCTTGCTTGTAAGGGCGTGGAACTTATTGGCGGCAGTAACAAACTTTTTACCTGTGAGCTCGCTTACACATTCGGCAACTTTTTTGTCAAAGCCTTTTGGTGTGTTAAGTCCTGTTCCAACGGCAGTTCCACCAAGGGCCAGCTGCTTTAAGAAAGGAAGCGATGCCTGGAGCATTTTTTTATCCTGCTCAAGCGAAGTTCTCCAGCCGCTGATTTCCTGACCAAAAGAAATTGGTACAGCATCCTGAAGGTGAGTGCGTCCGCTCTTTACAATCTTCATGTTTTCTTTTTCGAGTTTTTTGAAGGTTGCAACAAGAGTGTCAATTGCAGGGAATAATTTATCTTCGATTGCACAAACTGCAGAAATGTGAAGTGCAGTAGGGAAGGTGTCGTTTGATGACTGACTCATGTTGATGTCGTCGTTTGGATGACATAGCTTGCTTCCTGCAATTTCGTTAGCGCGGTTTGCAATAACTTCGTTTGCGTTCATGTTGCTCTGTGTACCGGAACCAGTCTGCCATACAACGAGAGGGAAGTGATCGTTCAACTCTCCGGAAATAACTTCGTCACAAGCCTTGGAAATTGCCTTGAGCTTTTCCTTTGTCATCTTTTGTGGCTTAAGTGCATTGTTTGCCATGGCAGCAGCCTTTTTAAGATAACCAAAGGCCTTTGTGATTTCGCGAGGCATAGTTTCAATGCCTACACCAATTTCAAAATTTTCATGGCTGCGTTCTGTCTGAGCTCCCCAGTATTTGTCTGCAGGAACTTTAACTTCGCCCATTGAGTCGTGTTCGATCTTGTATTTCATTGTTTTCCTCTTAGAACTTAATCTGCTTAATTACATCTTTAAGACATTCAGCGCTGTGGCGGAGCGATGCAACTTCTGAATCCAGAAGAGGTGCTACAACGCGGCCTGTAATTCCTTTGCGACCGATAACTGCAGGAATAGAAAGACATACATCATCAATTCCGTATTCGCCGGTGAGCATTGTAGAAACTGTAAGAACAGAATCTGTAGTATAGTTAAGGGCTTCGCAAAGGTGGCAGGTTGTAATACCAATTGCGTAGTTTGTACATTTTTTAGCAGCAATGATGATACCGCCTGATTTACGGATATAGTCTTCTACATCATCCTTGTTGAGCTGTGGAGCCTTAATTCCTTCGAGGGCAGCAGCATATTTTTCTACAGGAACAGAGCCGATGTTTGCAAGTGACCATGGAACGAATGAAGAGTCCCCGTGTTCACCAAAAACATAACCGTGAACATTTTCCTGGGCAACCTTGTAAGTTTCTGCAATGCGGGCACGGAAGCGGGCAGTGTCAAGCATAGTTCCTGTACCAAAGATGTGGTCTGCAGGAATGCCGCTTGTTTTTACAAACTGATATGTAAGGATATCAACAGGGTTTGCAACAATTACATAAAGAGCGTTAGGGCAAACCTTTGTAATTTCAGGGATGATTGTTTTTGTGATGTCAACATTAATCTGAGCAAGATCAAGACGAGACTGACCAGGCTTGCGTGCAACACCGGAAGTTACAACTACAATGTCAGAATCTTTTGCATCAGCATAATCACCATCATGAATGGAAACAGGGCCTACAAAAGGGGTACCCTGGCGGATATCCATAGCTTCGCCCATTGCACGGTCCTTGGCAATATCAATCATAACGATTTCTGAAGCCAGCTGTTTGATTGTCAGTGCAAATGCAATTGTTGAACCAACCTGACCTGCACCAATAATAGTGATTTTGTTTGACATATTAATTCTCCTGTAAAAGAGGCCTGTTTTGACCAGCGCCTTTCGGAAAGAGGGAGATTCGAACTCCCGGTAACATTTCTGCTACGCATCCCTTCCAAGGATGTACCTTAAACCGCTCGGACATCTTTCCAAAAATTTAGTTCCCTATATTATAATGAATATATTTTGAAATTTCCATAGTAAAATTGATTTTTTTTATTTGGAACTTTAATAATACTAAAGAAATTAAGTATTGATAAATTCAGAAAAATCAAATAAAATACTAAAAATCAAATTTTTTCGAGGTGCATTTTGAAACTGACAGGTTCTCAGATTGTAATTGAATGTCTTGTGGAGCAGGGTGTTGATACCGTTTTTGGATATCCCGGCGGGGCAATTTTAAATATTTATGATGAACTTTATAAAAATCAAAACCGCATCACACATATTCTTACAGCCCACGAACAGGGAGCCGCTCATGCTGCAGACGGATATGCCCGAGCAACAGGAAAGGTTGGTGTATGCATGGCAACCTCAGGCCCAGGTGCAACAAATCTTGTAACAGGAATTGCAACAGCATATATGGATTCTGTTCCAATAGTTGCAATTACCTGTAATGTTGGCCGTGCACTTTTAGGAAAGGATTCTTTTCAGGAAATAAATATCACCGGTGTAACTTCGCCAATAACTAAACAAAACTTTATAGTAATGGATGTTGGGGAGCTGGCAGCAACAATACGCAGAGCTTTTGCTATTGCAAGGACTGGTCGACCGGGGCCGGTTTTGATTGATATTCCAAAGGATATTACCGCGGCAGAAACAGATTTCGAAGCAATGAACGTTGATGACCAGGCAATTCTTGCAAAAAGTGATAACAAAAGTAGATGTGTTATTAAGATTTCTGAGCCAACAGAAAGCGACCTTGAAGCTGCTGCCAGAATGATAAACAATGCAACCCGCCCGATTATCTATGCCGGAGGTGGAGTAAAAATCAGCGGAGCCGAAAAAGAACTTCTTGAACTTGCAGAAAAAGCTCAGATTCCTGTAAGCCAAAGTCTTATGGCCCGCGACTGTTTTCCTGCTGATAATCCTCTTTGTACCTGGATGCTTGGAATGCACGGAACTAAAGCCAGCAACATGGCCGTTACCCAAAGCGATTTAGTAATTGCAATCGGCGCCCGCTTTAGTGACAGAGTTTACGGAAAGACAGATAAGTTTGCAAACAAAGCAAAGATTTTGCATATCGATATTGATCCGTCGGAATTTGGAAAAAATATTGCCGTTGATTTGAGCTTGGCTGGTGATGTAAAAAATGTTTTAACAAGGCTGCTTCCAAAGATAAAAGAAGGGGAACATAAGGAATGGCTTAATCAGATTGAAAAGTGGAAAAAAGAATATCCATCCTGCTATGACAAAAATCCTGTTAATTCAATAAATCCAAAACATATCTGCGAATGCATCGCACGAGTTGCCGGCCCGGATACTTTCATTACAACCGAAGTAGGCCAGCATCAGATGTGGACAGCCCAGTTTTATCCTTTTAAAAAGCCAAGAACCTTTATTACAAGCGGGGGACTTGGAACCATGGGCTTTGGAACAGGCGCCGCAATAGGAGTTTTGTGTTCCGGCAAAAATAAGAGGGTAGTTCATATTGCAGGTGACGGCTCCTTTAGAATGAACTGCAACGAGCTTGCAACAATTTCTCATTATAAACTTCCGCTTGTGATTGTTGTAGAAAACAATAATGCCCTTGGCAATGTAAGAATGTGGCAGCGTCTTTTTTACGGCAAACGATTCAGCCAGACCACACTAGATTTTGGTCCCGACTGGTGCAAGCTCGCCAAAGCCTACGGCATTAAAGGCTACAAAGCCAAAAACATAAAAGAGTTTGAAAAGGTTTTCAAAAAAGCCTTCGAAAGCGGTAAAGCTGCAATTATCGATGCCAGAGTAGACAAAGACGAAATGGTTTTACCAATGGTTCCAGGGGGTAATGCAATTTATGATATGATTATGGAATTGTCTGGGGATGTGATGGATTAAAAAAGAAATTCGATAAGAGGCTAGAGAGCGGATGAAGACAATTTGCGTTAAAAAAAGCCTCCCTATTCAGGAGGCTTGAGAGCGGATGAAGGGAGTCGAACCCTCGTCATCAGCTTGGAAGGCTGAGATAATAAGCCGTTATATGACATCCGCAAAAACTGTATTTAATATATTGATTTTACTGGTTATTGTCAAGTGACTTTTACAAAAAAACTTTTCCATATTTTAGTAGAAATTATCTAAAACTTTCTGTATAATAGTATAACTAAATTTGGAAAGATGTCCGAGTGGTTTAAGGTACATCCTTGGAAGGGATGCGTAGCAGCAATGCTACCGGGAGTTCGAATCTCCCTCTTTCCGAAAGGCGCTGGTCAAAACAGGCCTCTTTT
>JAEEGJ010019813.1_pt1 | contig 14745 bp, 13 predicted proteins | sample 8958761 | NCBI WGS metagenome assembly JAEEGJ01 (sample SAMN16246546, study PRJNA631951) | gut metagenome | biome: gut microbiome; feature: rumen; material: RS-attached | host: Bos | place: Iran: Karaj | collected 2018-10 | reverse complement strand
ATCCAAAGACTCAAGACGGGGTAGCCTAAAAGTTTATCACTGAAAAATTGGTCAGACAAACGATGTCCGGTTATGAAATAACCAATCTGGGTGCGATTTTGTTTGCCAAGGACATGTCAAGGTTTGATACGCTAAAACGAAAATCGGTCCGAGTCATCCAATACAAAGGAAAAAGCAAGATGGAAACGCTGAAGGACCAGGAAGGAAAGTATGGATATATAGTGGGATTTAAAGGTCTGATCAAGTACATCATGGATATACTTCCCAGCAATGAGATTATCAAAGAATCATTGAGAAAAGATGTTACCATGTATCCAGAGTTGGCCATTCGCGAGCTTGTCGCCAACGCCTTAATCCATCAGGATTTTGACATTTCGGGAACGGGGCCGATGATAGAACTGTTTAGCGACCGCATAGAAATATCCAATCCGGGGCATCCTCTTATCCAACCCAACCGATTCATCGACGAGTATCAAAGCCGAAACGAGACACTCGCTTCCATCATGCGGCGTTTTGGCATTTGCGAGGAAAAAAGGAAGCGGATTGGACAAAGTCGTAGAAAGCATCGAGTTGTTCCAACTACCAGCATACGACATTCAGGTTCAAGAAACACACACCAAAGTCATTCTATATTCGTATCTTCCCTTTGCCAAGATGGATAAAGGCGATAAGGTTAGGGCCTGTTATCAACATGCATGCCTTCGCTATGTGATGAATGAAAAAATGACCAACACCTCATTGCGGGAACGCTTTAAAATATCCCCAAGCAATTCATCGATGGTTTCACGCATTATTCGTGACACCTTGGCTGAACATCTTATCAAAGAGGAGGACCCCGAAAACACTTCCAAGAAATACATTAGATATGTCCCAATTTGGGCCTGATTTTATTTGACTGGAAATTTTATTCTCATCGAATTTTAAACATAGAACATTGATTATCAATAATATCTTTATTTGACGGTTATTTGACTGGAAGCACAAAAAGAACCTTTTAACCATGTCTAAATCACAACTCAAAAAAACAACACACTAAGGATTATAAAACAAATTTTCGGCAATATTTGTTATTATTGCCAAAAATTTTGTATTTTTGCATTTCAGAAACATGCTGCAATTGGCAGCCTTAAAAACACTCGATTATGAAAAGATTATTTGTCATTGCGCTCTGCCTGATGTTTTCGCAGGCGATATGGGCTCAGAAGTTCACCGTTCCGGCTATTCCGGGTGAGATTGAAGAAACAGAGTATGCCAAATATGTGCAGGATTTCAACCGCTGCATGGATTGGCTTGAAAGCCACGCACCTTCCGCCACACAGCGCAAGGATGTGAATGCCTTCGTGGTATGGTGGATGATAGGTTCGCCCGATGTCCACATTGAAGTGAATGCAGATGCGGCCAATTTCAACAACGGGGAACTCCTTGTCCTTTACATGGGAGGTTGGGCCAGGCACAGCATCAGCAACCCGGACGCATCCAAAGCGGACGGCTCCATGGCCGGCATTGAAACAGTCATCAACTATTACCTCAAATACAAGGATTTTATAGGCAAGAACAAGATGGCGGAAAAACTGATCAAAATGAAGAAGAAAGGCACGCTCAGGCAATATGTGGAGGATTCCCTGAAGGAATAGCGACCCGACGGAAACAACATGGACACCAACCGTTTCTCAATAAAAAGGAGGCTGAAGAGTTTCCGCTACGCATTCAGCGGGTTGCGGGTGCTGGTGAAAGAGGAGCACAACGCAAGGATACACCTGTTCGCAACGGTATGCGTCATTGTTATGGGAGTACTGTTCAGGATTTCCTGCACCGAATGGGTGGCGGTTTCACTTGCCATCGGACTGGTGTTCGGCATGGAGGCCGTCAATTCCGCTGTGGAGAACATCTGTGATTTCGTATGCCCTGAAAGGGATGCAAGAATCAAAAAGATAAAGGATCTGGCGGCAGCGGCAGTGCTGCTTTCCGCCATCGCCGCGCTGGCCGTAGGACTTTTCATATTCATCCCAAAAATCATGTCGATATGCTGTTAAACCGACTGAAAGAGACACACCGTCTTGACGAAACCGTTTGCATGGGAATATTCACACTGTTTTGCTTCAGTGCATCGCTTTTCCGATTTTATTATACAGACACCAAAGTGTTCCTGTTCCTGAATTGGAACCTTTTTCTGGCATTTGTTCCCTGGGCCATCGCAAGCCTTATGGTGCTGTGCCGGAAATTGGGCCAGTCAAAGACAATGCTGGCACTGCTGATTGCCATCTGGCTGCTCTTTTTCCCGAATGCGCCATATATACTGACCGATCTGTTCCACTTGAGGCTCACCTCCTCCATGCCGGTCTGGTTCGACCTCATCCTCATCCTCTCTTTTGCCTGGACAGGACTGATGTTCGGTTTTTTGAGCCTGTGGGACATGGAGAACATGCTTAAAAAATTCCTTAGTAAATTCTGGGTTACAGCGATATCCGTGCTTTTGCTGTTTGTAGGAAGTTTCGGCATCTACATCGGCAGATACCTTCGCTGGAACAGTTGGGACATCCTGACATCACCATTGCAGCTGATGTATGACATCGGGGACAGGCTCGCCAACCCGTTCAGCCACCCGAGAACATGGGGCATGACCCTTTTCATGGGGCTGTTTCTCAACATCCTTTATTTCTCGTTCCGGCTGGTACGGAAACGGGGGCGGTAAAAATGTGTTACCTGCCACGCAATAAAGTCCCATGAAAAACATTATTATAATGTAACACTTTTTCAACCATGACAGAAAACCTACCTAACATTCCGGACAACAACCCTGTAGAGAAATCCAACAAAATTTGGAAAAACCTGCTTTATACATTCCTCGGCACGACCATCTCCATTATCCTCACCTTTGGGACCGGGCAGGTGCTGCAGCAAAGGCGTCTTGCGAAGGAGCGGCAGCTGTCGGCCATGATGCTGATGGGCAATGTGGAGAAGTTCGCCCAAAAATTGGAGCAGATTTCCGATGAGCTTGCATGGCGTGACACCGTTGTCGCATATCTGCTGGCCATACCGGAAGATTCCATTGACGCCCCATCCTACAGCCAGACACTCAACTATCTGCCATACAGCATGGGCTTTCCTGTATTGAGTTATGACGAAACAACGGAAACAATCTTCGCCAACTCCATTGAGGCATGGAAAAACATGGGGTATATCAAACTGATTGACAACGTGGGCACATGCTTTTCAATGATGCATGCCATTACGGAACAATACGACAAATTCATCCACGAGTTTGAAGGATTGGAAGCCGAAATCTTGAAACATCCTGAAGATCATCCGGGCGAGACCCCATACTCCAAATTCCTTCATAACGAAATGTTCCGCACAAGCCTGTCGAACATCCACAAGCGGGTCACCTACTACCGCTATCTGGCAGAAGTGATCCGCTACAGCAACGCCACAAACATGAAGATTTTGGGCGTGACGGAAGAGGAGGTGATTGAATTTGTCAATGAAAGCAGAAAGGAGATTGAGATAGACAGGCCATATCCTTACCAGCAGAATTTCATGAAGCCGGACATCAATCCGGACAGCCTGCCAGATCTCGGGACATGGATTAAGGAGAAGCGGGTGTAGGCGACACCCTCAATTACTCGTTCCGGCCGGTACGGAAAAGAGGACGGCAGCTTTTTTTCGTCTGAACCTGCAAAAAGTTGTAATTTTATGCTTCAACATATTGCAAAAAGTTGTAATTTTGCACCCGAAAATACTGCAAAAAGTTGTAAATAATGCTCAAACGAAAGATTATCAATTACTTTGAAGAATGGAGCGAAAAGCAGCACCGGAAAGCCCTATTGATAAAAGGGGCGCGACAAGTGGGCAAGACCACAGCTGTACGCCAATTTGCGCAAACCCACTACCGGAATTTCATTGAAATCAACTTTGAGCAGAACCGGAAAGCCAGACAGGCGTTTGAAGGTGATTTGGATGCCAATACCATCATCATGAATTTGTCTTCCATGGGGTTCGGCCCTTTTGAAAAGGGCAGCACACTGATTTTCTTTGATGAAATCCAGAGTTGCCCGCAAGCGCGTACCGCAATCAAATTCCTGGTGGAGGACGGCCGCTTTGACTATATTGAATCCGGTTCGCTGTTAGGCATCAACTATAAGGATGTTTCCTCATACCCTGTCGGATACGAACATCAGGTGGAGATGTTCCCATTGGATTTTGAGGAATTCCTGTGGGCATGCAACGTCAGCGGGTCCGTTGTGGAGGAACTGAAAAAATGCCATGATGCGCAAAAACCGGTCAGCGATTTTCTGCATCAGCAGATTCTTAGGTTTCTGGGACAATATTTTATAATAGGTGGAATGCCTGAAGTTGTGAATGTGTTCACACAGAACTCCGACATCATGCAAACAGTTGACGTGCAAACGGATATATTGAACAGCTATCGGGATGACTTTTCCAAGTATGCGGGCAAGGACAAAATATTGGTCAAAAGTGTCTTTGACGCCATACCACAACAGCTCAGCAAAGAAAACAAACGGTTTGTCATCGCAGATTTGGAAAAAGGTGCGGCCCAACGCAAATACGCCTCCCCCACCGAATGGCTTTCGGATGCGGGCATCGGCTATTTTTCACGTAACGTAAGCACATTGGAACTGCCGTTTGCGGCTTTTGAGAAAAAGAATCTCTACAAACTGTACATGATTGACAACGGATTGTTGTGCAGCATGATGTTGGGCAAGCAGGGATTGCAGGCGGAAATATTGCAAGGCCGCCTGGATATTAACCAGGGTGCGCTCGCTGAAAATTTTGTGGCCGCCGAACTCTCCAAACGCGGCATACCGCTGCACTATTATGACCGGAAAAGCAGGCAGGAGCTGGACTTCGTATACCCGCATGGCAATAAAATCAACATTATTGAGGTGAAATCGGGAAAGGACTACCGGCGGCACACCTCATTAGACACTGCAATGGAGACATTCGGAGCATCAGTCAATGAGGGAATTGTCCTGTGCAAAGGCAACGTGGAACAGAAAAACGGAGTGCGATATCTGCCGCTTTACATGACAATGTTTTTATAAAGACAAAATTTTTCCCTTTCCGGTGTAAGATTTGTGGCATTCTTCCGTCATAAGGATGATGGAGACAAAAAAATTCAAACGGCACATTCTTCCGCTGCAGCCAGCGCTGCAGCAGATGGCGGAACGGCTGCTCGGCGACAGCGCACAGGCGGAGGACGCGGTGCAGGAGACGGTGGTCCGCCTGTGGGAGATGCGCGACCGTTTGGATGAGGTGAAAAACATTGAGGGCTACTTCCTCACCATGTTGAAGCGGCACTGCATAGACCTGCTGCGCCAGAGCCAAAGCCATTCGACCGTCCCGTTGGACGAGGCCGCGCTGATGAGCACGGAGACTGAGAGCGCGGCGCAGATTGAGGAGCGTTACCGGGCGGTGAAGGAGCGGATGCGCCAACTGCCTCTTCGGCAGCGCAAGGCTGTACAGCTGAAATACGTGGAGGGAAAGGATAACCATGAAATAGCCAAAATGCTCCACATGAGCATGAACCATCTGTATGTCACTTTGTCGCGGGCATGCCAGACCCTGCGCAACATAAACCCTGAAAACGAATAGACGATGGAAAACAATAATTTCAAACAGAACAACGACGAAAGCAAGGCTTTGCAGACCTTGCAGGAATATGGGGAGAACCTCCGCCGCCGGCAGCGGCTGGAGCAGACCATCGACCGGCTGGCGGCTGCTGAAACGCCCGCACGGCGCATTCCGCCATACATATACATCATAAGCGGAGTGGCTGCCTGCATGCTGATACAGTGGCTTGTTTTTCCTTTAAAGGATAAGGGAATGGAGGCGCAAAAGCCGGTTTATCAGGCAAACGTTGTGACGGACAGCATCCGTAACGCCCTCCCCTCCCTTTCGGAAGAGAGCCGTGAAGAGGCTGTTGTTGAAAAGCGGCAACTGCAACGGGAAGCACGTCCGGCAAGGGAAGGCAGCCCGATGGCCGCCGTCACAGCGCATCCGGCAGTTTCGTCCGAAACGGCTCCCGCTCCGGAAAGCATTGCAATGCCGGCAGATGTGGATTTGCGGATGCAGGAGAGACCTGCGGAAGAGACTGACATGCTCCTTGCCACAGACCAGCCCTCCGTACCTGCTGCAGACAACGCCCACGACACCATTCCGGCGCCCGCCAGACCCATGTATATCATTACCAATAATGTGCTGGTCTCATACGAACCGGATGATGACTCCCGCAAGTTCCAGTTTTTTCCAAAGCTGAGAAGCGGCAGGCAGCGGCAGCTTCCGCTTTTAGCCCACCAATTCAACAATTAGAACATAAAAACAATTTTTTGAACATAAAAACAGAACTGTTATGAAAACAAGACTTATTTTCGCCATGCTCTTTCTGGGAACATTCGCGTACAACTATGGACAAACTTATATGACGGAGTCCATAACAAAAGACTACCATAGCATATACCTGCACAAAGGTTGCCACGCAAGCATTGTGAAATCATTGGAAGCAGACCGGATTATCCTGAAAGTGCCTCCGTTCGACAGCATTTTGGAATGGGATGCCGTCTGCAGATTGGAGGATGGCACACTGCACCTGATGCCCAACATGTATGTGTCCGACACCAACCGCATTGAACTGCTATCCAACAAAATTTTACGGAGTGTCACCATTGAACCGGGGGCAACGCTGCTTGTTGCGGAGGAAGAAAGCCTGCTTTTTTGGAGCAACTGTGCAATCACATTACTGACGAACTCGGCTGGAGACAGTGGGAAAATCATATTTATGAATGAGCGCGAACGGGCAAGGCTGCTTAAAAAATCCATACGATACAAATCTGCAGATGCGAAAACATGCGCATGGAAATATGACATGGCCTATATGCAATTCCAACTGCGCGCACCAATCCTTTTATCGAACCCACGATACGAGAACCCTTACAACACACTCTTTATTTGGGACTTGGACTACGCCATCAAGGTGCGCTTCAAGCATACACAATCCAGATGGGACTTTTCCACCGGTTTGGGGCTGGACATGAGGACCGCCATGCTCAGCAATCAGGTGGATGTGGTGGACAAGCGGCTTGTGTTCAGCGAGAAAACAGACCACAACCGCTTCAACAATTCATTGTTCGCCGATTACCTGAACATACCCATTGAATTCTCCTACAAGATTATCCCATCGGACGATTTTTCAGTGGTGCTGGGAATTACGCCCGCCGTACTTATATGGGAGGGCTATCTGCGCAACGACATCAACGAGAACAACCGCACCAAACCGTCAAGTGAAAAGACTAAAGTCTTAAACCCATGGCGGCTGGACATCCACGCCGGCATCAGCATCTCATATTTTGAATTAGGCATATACGGCAACCCGCTGCCCACCTATCGTGCCGGAGTCGGCGGCAAGCCCCTGCGTGAGTTCGGTTTTTATCTGAAATGGTGATTCTTATGAAAACAAATCATCACTTCAATTTCGCCAGTGCCTCCTTGATGCGGCGGATGGCCTCAATCAGGGTCTCCTTGGAGGTGGCGTAGGAGAGGCGGATGCAGTTGTCGTCGCCGAAGGCGGAGCCCATCACCGTGGCCACGTTGGCCTCATGTAGCAGGTACATGCAGAGGTCGGTGCTGTTCTTGATGCTGTATTCGCCGTAGGATTTGCCGAAATAGCTGCTCACCTCGGGGAAGAAATAGAATGCACCCTGCGGCAGGCGGACCTTCAGACCCGGAATCTCGCACAACAGCTTGTACACCAAATCGCGGCGCTCCTTGAACTGTTCGCGCATCCAAATGATGTCCTTGTCGGTGGCAGGGTCAAGCTCCATGGCACGCACGGTGGCCTTTTGGGCGATGGAGCAGGTGGCGGAGGTGATTTGTCCCTGCAGCTTGTTGCAGGCCTTGGCGATGAAGAGCGGTGCGGCGATGAAGCCGATTCTCCAGCCGGTCATGGCGTAACCCTTGGCCACACCGTTGATGGTGATCACACGCTCCTTGATTTCGGGGAACTGCGCGAGGCTCTCATGCTTGCCCACGAAGTTGATGTGCTCGTAAATCTCGTCGGCCATCACATATACCTGCGGATGTTTCTGCAGCATGTCGGCAATCTTGCGGAGCTCCTCCTTGCTGTAGAGCATGCCGGTCGGGTTGGAGGGACTGCTGAACATGATGAGCTTGGTTTTCGGCGTGATGGCCTTTTCCAGCTGCTCTGCGGTCACCTTGAAGTCGTTCTCGATAGCGGTCTTCACATAGATGCATTCGCCGCCGGCGACCTTCACAATCTCGCGGTAGGAGACCCAGTAGGGGGTCGGAATCACCACTTCGTCACCCGGGTTGACAAGGCATTGCACCACCTGGTAGATGGACTGCTTTGCTCCTGTGGAGACGATGATCTGGTCTGGAGTGAAATCGAGGTTGTTGTCCCTCTTGAACTTTTTGCAGACGGCCTCTTTCAGGTCCGCGTAACCCGGAACTGGGGGATAATGGCTGAAATTGTCGTCAATGGCCTTTTTCGCGGCTTCCTTGATGCTCTCCGGCGTGTTGAAGTCCGGTTCGCCGATGCTCAGGCTGATGACATCCTTTCCCTGCGCCTTGAGGTCCCTCGCGGCCTGCGTCATGGCCAGCGTTTCGGATGCGGCCATCTGTAATATCCTGTCAGATAATACTTCCATATAAATTATTTTTTAATGTTAATATTCTTTTAGAAAACGCAAAAATACTCATTATACTGATAGCTTTGCCGCTTCCCCTGAAATATTTTCCTTTGTCTCAGGTGGGGCGGCTATTGCAGGACAACCTTTCGGATGTCAGTGCCTTGTCTGCTGTTCAGTCTCAAAAAATAGATTCCCTTTGCCAGGTTTTCTGTCGCGATGGGCTGCACGCCGGGATTCAGCGGCATGCGCAGCAGCAGCCGTCCGTTCACATCGAAGAGCTCGGCTGTGGCTGTGCCGTCACCCTGGAAGGTCACGTAAAACTGTCCGCTGCTTGGATTGGGAAAAACAGCAAATCCTGCATGGTCGGTGCGGAAATCCTGGGTGCCGTTCATCTCCAAAGCCTTTTTGACCGCATCCAAGGCGTTGATTTTCCCATATCCGAACCGTTCCGGACCGTCGTGACGTGTGTCGTAGTCCTGCGTGGCGGTCGAAGTGATGATTCCCTTCACTTCAGCCGGGGTCAGATAGGGATTGGCCTGCAACATCAGGGCGACGACTCCGGAGACGAATGGAGAGGCCATTGATGTCCCGTTTAAGGCTGCGAACCCATAACTTCTCTCTTTGAAGGTGATGGTTTGGGTGTAGCTTCCATTATAGCGGGTGGTGAAGGAGGAGATGGCTGAAACCACGTTGGAGCCGGGTGCCGAAATCTCCGGTTTGACACTGCCGTCAACATTGGGGCCTGCCGATGAGAAGCTTGAAATCTCCCCGCCTCGGGTGGCTGCCCCCATCTTGTATTTGGCAAGGTGCGAAGCGACACTGATCAGACATGGGGTTGCGGCAGGGGTTCCCAGGCCGTAACCGTTGTCTCCCGCACTCCATCCTGTCATAGGAGCCTTGAAATCGTCTCCCCAGTTGCCGATGCCGGTGGTGATCTCCACCACGTTCCAGGCATGGAACTGGCCGCTGTCCGCAATGACAAACAGTCCCATCTGGTAGCCGCTGGGCGGTGTCTTCACTTTGAGCAGCACCTGTGGCCGTTGGTTATAGGGATTGCTATGCTCGATTTTGGCATTGAAACGGAGGGTGTCCTGATGCAGGCTGTCGCTATAGACCATGAAGGTGTCTATGAATCCGGCATCGTTCAAAGTGCTGAAAAATCCGGAAAAACAGCGTGTCTTATACTCCTTGTCCATGGCGGTGATGCCGAACTGGAAGTCACAACCCGGAGTTGTTAGCATGCTGATGGCCTGTCCATAGGTGTTGGGCTGGTTCAGGTTGTCAAACAGAAATTGGCTTTTCAATGTGTCGCTGTTGGTGGCAAAATCCCTGAACAGATGGAAATTGCAGTCCCCGTTGTTTCCGGCGGAGGTTACGAAGACCACACCGCTGTCGGTGAGGTTGCGGATGCAGTTGGCGATTCGGCCGGTACCGTCGTTGTTCTCCATGTAGTAAACGCCCCAGCTCATATTGATGACCAGCCGTTTCTGCTCCTTTTTGGCCATGTTGTACAACCATTGGAAGGCGTCCATGACCGCCTGCTCGTCCAATTGGATGGAGACAAACAGGAATTCGGCGTCGTTGGCGATCCCCTTGTATTTTGTGCCAGCACCGGCTCCTCCCGCAATGGAGGAGACATGGGTGCCGTGATAGCCGTATTGGTAGATGCTGAAGGTGTCACATTGGGCTTTCAGCAAAGCCTCCTTCCCCATGATTTCGGTGCCGTAGCTGAAACCTTCCGGTGCCGGTCCTGCGGTGCGGAACTGGTCCCATGCCCCCAGCACGCGGTAACGGGTCATGGATGTGTCGTAAAAGACAGGATGGGTGTAGTCGAAGCCCCAGTCGGTGACACCAATGATGACCCCTTTCCCGGTAAAGCCCTGCGGAAGGTCGGTCCCATTCCATACGTTGTCCACCTTTCCGTCCGGAACGGCCTTGTCCAGCCACTGCTGGGCGTTGGTTGCCGAATAGGATGCCATAATGGCGATGATGATCAGCAGTCGTTTCATTTCCATTATATTTTTTATTCAAGAAATACTTTTTTTTCCTTCGGATATTTCACGGTATATGTGACGGTGAATGTGCGGCTTTCGCCCGCTTTCAGCTCAAAGTCCCAGGTCAGCACGCCGAGGTCGCTGTTGTTGGTGCCGGCCTCCGGACTGTTTTCCGTCAGTTTCACCTCCAACTCCTTGTCGGTGGAGAGGGGATACTGCTCTTTGAGCCGCAGTGATACAGGGTGGTTCATGTTGCTCTTCACGGTGATGAGGTGGGAGCGTGTTGCTGTGGTGCTGCCGCCCAAAGTCTTGGTGGAGGAGAAGTCCGTGCGTTTTTCCCGTTTCACGACAATACGCGGTTCGGTGGCGAGCGTCAGAGTGAGAGGTTCGGTGGTGCCGGTGTTAAGCCGTGTCTTGCCGGTATGGGTGCCGTTGAAGACGACGTTCGCCTCACCGGGCAGCAGCCGGTACTGTTCCCAGTCGGAGAGTGTGACCATAAGGTAGGTTTCGGATGAAAGTTTGGGTGCGGCATAGTAATAGTAGTCAGCCTTCAACGTGTGGTTTTTCAGGTCGATGAGCTGCGCCTTGCCGTTTCCTGGAATGTTGTAGGGCAGGGCAATCGCGTATGATGCCTCAATGTCGTTCTCCTGCAGTTCCACAAGGTCGTCCATTGATTTTGGGGCTTTCGTCTTCAGAGAGCCATCACTGGCATCCTCCTCAGCTTCTGCCTCTGCGGTCTTGTAACTGACCAAGGTGTTTGAGTATGCGGCGCTTTTTCTGATGTTGGAGCTGCCTGGGTTCTGCAGGCGCAGGAACCATGCGGAGAAGAGCGGGGCCTGGTTGGACTGGTTGGGATGCGCGTTGGAAAGGTTGAGTTTCACTTGGTTCCAGTCCAAGCCGGTGGTCTGGCGCACCTGTGCCTTTACCATCAGCGAAACAGGTTTGCCAACGGCAGGCACCTGAATGTCGTAGCATGGTGTCCAGGAGGCTTTTGCGGTGTAGTAGGTGATGGTGATGTCAGTTTTTGCTGCAACCGGGGCGGAGACTGCGAGCGTCACCACGCCGCTGTGCTGCCTTTCCTTGGATTCGTCCTGCAGGATCTGTTTTTGCAGTCTGGAGATATGTTGGTTTATGGTTTCCTGCTGCTCTTTTAGTTCGTTCTGCTGTTTCAACAGGGCCGGAGCTTTCGCTTTGTACAGGTCCATGTTGTCCGAAAGTTCTGTGCTGCTGATGATCTTTTCCTTCTGCTGCGTGTTGTTGGTGATGCCGTCAGAAAGGATTTTTAACAGCTTGTTATTTACGCTGAGGCTATTGTTGATTTCCTGCCATTTCTTCTGGTGTAGTTTGAGCGAGTCGCGCAGCTGCTGTATCCTGGCGCTTTCGCTTTTCACATTGATGTAGTCGTTGGAGAATTCGGCGGAGGAGAGGATGTTGTTGCCAGAAACCGTAACCTTAAGGCTTGCAATTTCGATTTCAGGACTTAATCCATTAACCACAACGGTCTGCGCACCACTTTTTAACTGGACGGATGCGATGTGGGTCAAAGTGGCTCCCCGCAGATATACGGAGGCGTCGGTCAGCTTGGCAGTAACGGTTTGCGGCTGGTTCTGGGCGTGAAGTGCCGGAATGGTCAGTGCCAGCAGGATGAGTGTGGGGAACAGGTGTTGTCTTTTCATGTTGAATAAGTTTTTATGTTTTGTCGGACAGCCGTTTCACCAGCTGTTTGCTTTTGAATCCAATGAAATGTATGTGAATAGCATGCAAGTGTATGCAATAAGTGAGGAGCCTCCATAACTGATGAAAGGCAGCGGGATTCCAATAACGGGGAGAAGCCCCAATGTCATGCCGATGTTGATCATCAGGTGGGAGAAGAAAATGCAGGAGATGCAGTAGCCGTAAATGCGTATGAAAGGGTCGCGCTGCATTTCCGAACGGTTGATGATCCGGTAAATCAGCCATGCATAAAGCAGCAGCAGTATGGCAGATCCTATAAAGCCCCATTCCTCTCCGATGGTGCAGAATATGAAGTCGGTGCTTTGTTCAGGCACAAAATTCATGGTGGTTTGTGTCCCCTTCATGAAGCCTTGGCCGAACAGGCCGCCGGATCCGATGGCGATTTTGGATTGGTTCACGTTGTAGCCGATGCCCTTGGTGTCGTGGTTAAGTCCCAGCACCACCTCAATGCGTGCCTTCTGGTAGTCTTTCAGCGCATGTTCGTACAGGCCGTGGACACAAACGGCGTACAGCACGGCGATGCAATAGGCTGTGATGATGCCTGCGCGATATTTGCGGTGTTTGTGCTGCTTCCAGTAAATCCATCCGAAAACGGCTGTAATCAGCAGTATAATAATCCATTGTGGGATAAGGATGGAAAGGATCAGCAGAACGATGAGCGTGAATCCGATGGTGAGCACCCAGCCGGTCAGCCCCTCACGGTAGAGCACCAGTACCAGGAAGACAAACGGGATGGCGGAACCAACATCATTCTGCAGTATAATCAGCAGAATGGGTACGCAGATTATTGCGATTGCGGGCCACAACTGTTTGGTTACGGCAATGTGTGTCTTGCTGTCGGACAGGTAACGGGCCAGCAGCATACAGGTGGCGTATTTGCCGAATTCCGCAGGCTGGATTCCGAATCCGCCCACCATCAGCCAGGAACTGGCACCGTTGGTCTTTTTGCCGACAAATGCGGCCAGTCCGATCAGCACCAAGGTGATGATGTAGAAAGGTACGGTCATGTTGCGGAAAAACTGGCTGTTCAGCAATATCAGGAACAGTGCCGTTATTCCGGAAATGCAGATCCAGACCAGCTGCCTTCCATAGTTGGCGGAGAGGGTGAAACTGTCGGTGTAGGTGGTCGAAAAAATGTTTAGCCAGCCGAATCCGACAAACAGCAGGAACAGCAGTACCAAAATCACGTCTATCTTGTATTTTTTCTGCATGGCTTATCGGATGACTGCGGTTTTGATTCGTTGCTCCAAATCCGGACGTTTAATGGTGTCCGTCAGGTATTTCTCTATCATAAGCCCGGCGATTTGTCCGGCCCAGGTGGCTCCAAACCCGGCATTTTCCACAATGACTGAAACGGCGATTTTCGGGTTTTCGGTAGGACCGTAGCAAACCAGGATGGAGTGATCCTTCCCGTGCGGGTTCTGGGCAGTGCCGGTTTTACCCGCCAGTGAGATGCCCGGCACTGCCGCACTTCTGGCGGTACCTGCGGTGCATGCGCGCTTCATGCCTTCAATTACAGGCTCAAAATAGGCAGGTTGGACCTTTACGGTTTTTCGTTGGGCAAACCGGCTGTTCAGACTGTCCCTGCTGCCGATGGCCTTCACCAGATGGGGCGGGTAGTAGTATCCTCTGTTGGCGATGACGGATACCAGGTTGGCCAACTGGACCGGTGTGACCATGATCTCTCCCTGCCCGATTGATATGGAGATGATGGTGGTGGCACGCCATCGGCCTTCGCCGTAATAGCGGTCATAGTAGGCGGCGGTGGGGATGTTCCCTGTCTTTTCATAGGCGAGGTCGCTGTTGAAGGGTGCCCCGAAACCGAAGCTGCATACCTTTTGCCGCCATGCATTGTAGGCCTCCTTGGTGGTCTTGTATTTTTTCCGGTTTTCCATCATAGCCTTGAAGTCGTAGCAGAACCATGCGTTGCATGATGTTTGGATAGCCGATGGCATGTCCAAAGGGGAGGGGTGGGAGTGACATCCCAACTTATGGCCGGCTCCGTAGGGGAATCCTGCGTAACATGGGAAGCGGCTGGCCGGTGTGACAGCTCCCTCTTCCAGCCCCACCAGCGCCTGTACCAGCTTGAAGGTGGAGCCTGGCGGATACATGGCCATGAGTGCGCGGTTGAACAGCGGCTTTTCGATGGAATCATCGTTCAGGCGGGCGTAGTTCGCACCCCGTTCACGGCCAACAAGCAGGGCAGGATCGTAAGAGGGGGACGTTACAAGGCATAGGATTTCGCCAGTAGAGGGTTCGATGGCGACAATGCTGCCGCGTTTGCCTTGCATCAGCATTTCTCCGTATTCCTGCAGATCCTTGTCCAGTGTGGTCCAAAGGTCGTTGCCTGGAAT
>JAEEGJ010019806.1_pt1 | contig 14748 bp, 8 predicted proteins | sample 8958761 | NCBI WGS metagenome assembly JAEEGJ01 (sample SAMN16246546, study PRJNA631951) | gut metagenome | biome: gut microbiome; feature: rumen; material: RS-attached | host: Bos | place: Iran: Karaj | collected 2018-10 | reverse complement strand
ACTCCCTGACCTCAGACCTTCTGTCTAGTACCTGTTTCTTGAGTGTTATAAGAGACGGATCTTCTGCTGCAAATTTCTCAAATTCTTCCAGGTTCATAAATAGCTCCGTCTAATCCTTATAGTCACTGTGCAGATCATGTAACCGGTTAAGGTTCCTTCTTTCCGTCTTCGAAATACTCAGGCGGTCCGTACACCACCGGCTGAGGCTCAACCACTTCCCCTTCAAACCACTCGGGCGGTCCGTACACCACCACGCTTGGTCCATCCTCATAACCGTCGAACATTTCAGGGGGACCGTATACCTCATAGGCAGGCTCCGTTACATCGTCACCATTGCCGCTTACATCCTCATTGCCGCTCACGTCTTCATTGCCGCTTACATCTTCAAACCATTCAGGCGGACCATATACAGGATTGACCGGTTCATCGTCTTTGCCATCGAACCATTCAGGAGGACCATAGACATCAGGCTGAGGTTCATCCTGGTCTTCCTCAAACCACTCGGGCGGACCATATACAGTATTGACCGGTTCATCGTCTTTGCCATCGAACCATTCGGGAGCACCATAGACACCCGCCTGAGGTTCTTCGTTATTGTTATGGCATCCGCCAAGTCCGATTACCGCGCCCGCCAGCGTAGCTGCCGTGGCAAATGTTAATCTTACTGCTGACTTCTTCATACCGCTACCTCATCAAACTATTACGAATCCTTTTTCAGTGTAATCGGGTGAGATAAGCACCTTCTCGAATTCATCCTTAGGCATAGGCTTGTCAAAATAATATCCCTGTCCCTGGAAGCATCCATACTCCTTGAGGAGCTTTATATGGCTTTCCGTTTCAATACCTTCAGCAATGGTAGACATCTTAAAATCAGTGGCAATGGATATTATATGCTTCATCATTTTCGCATCGCGTTCACTGACATCGGCATTATCAAGGAAACTCTTATCTATCTTGATCTCACTGAAGGGAATATCCTTGATCATGCTCATGGACGAATAGCCGACACCGAAATCATCCACAGATACCTCAAATCCCTGTTCTGCGAACTCATCAACAAGCTCTCTGAGTCTCTTGGTGTCCGCCTCCGATGTGGTTTCGGTAACTTCGATCACTATGAGTGAGTGAGGAACGTTATACTTATCAACAATCTCAGTAACTTCCTTCACAAAGTTCGGATTGGGAAGATGCTTTCTCGAGAAATTGGAGGAAATCCTTATAGGCGGCAATCCCTTTCCGATCCATTCAGACAGATCCTGACACACATGCTCAAGTATGTAATAATCAAGCGTACATACTCTCTTGCTTCTCTCAAGAACCGAGATAAACTGATCCGGCATAACGACCGGACTTCCGTCCCTGATCCACCTGCAGAGAGCCTCGGCTCCCACAAGTCTGTATGTGTTCAGATCAACCTTAGGCTGATAATACGCCTTGAATTCTTCATTTCTGACGGCAGCTTTAAAGCTGGATTCTATCCGTCTGATATTGGTCATCATATCCATCATGGACTGATCATAATACTGGATCTGACCGCTTCTGGCATGCTTGACCATCAGCATCGATGCCTGTGCATTATCCATGCACTCGTTATAGCTGCTCTCTTTACCGGTACAGTTATATATTCCGCAGTAAGCACCTAGCCTTACAACTGATACATCCGCATTCTCAACTTCAATATGGACACCCACAAGTATGTCCAGAAGTTCCTGCGTCTTCACGCTTCTTGCAAGTATGCAGAAATTATCTCCGCCCATCCTGCACATGCATTCCGGAGACTCAAGCTTTCCGTTAATGATGTCAGCGAACTTCTGGATAACCTTATCAGTCTCTTTGCGCCCCAGGAGTGAATTGAGTCCGGAAAGATTGACAAGATTAATAAAGATAATGGTATATTGATCCATGATGCCCAGATCCATTACCATATCCATCATCCTGGTCATGTACAGTGAATTATAAAAACCAAGTTCCAGTTCATGATAAACTGTATAATCGATTATCTCTTTCATACGTATACGGCTCTTTATGGTTGACATAACGAGAAGGAATCCTCTGACGAATTCCTTTTCTTCATCATTCCATGTATAACCCTTTACGGGATATACAACTATAGTGATGACAGATCCGTTGGACATGACCGAACGGTTGGCAACACAGTCATCCTCGTTGATGGATCCGCAGTCATGACGGAAAGTCTGCCTGGACGGCTTATTCTCAAGTTCGGCATGGGCATTGGGATACTCGGTAAACACAACCCTGCCGATCCTGAACATCTTCACGAACTCATCGGAGGTCTCATCATCCCTGTAACTGGTATAGGAAACAATCCCTGCCATCTTGCAGAAATAATCATACAGTTTAGCTTTAATATGTTCCCTGTCCATTTATTCTCCTGAGAATATTTTTTATCAATTTATTCTACCACATTTTCAGGATAACGAAAACAGGTTGCATACATGCAACCTGTTTTCGCTATCATAATACCGTCCCGTCAGGGGATGGTGATCTCCATCTGAGTCACCTTCCTGCCAAGGAGCTGCTCGCTCCTTGCATCAGGCTGCTGTCCTCCGACATAAACAATAGCCTTGCCCGAAGGTATGACGAACTTTCCGTCGGTATCAAAGAGTCCAAAACTGTCCTTTGAAAGCGTGATTGAAACATGCTCTGTCCCACCTGCCTTCACAGCCACCTTCTTAAAGCCCTTAAGCTGATAGTTAGGAGCATTCTCAACGCCGTTTACCTTGACATAGACCTGAACGGTTTCTCTTCCGTCCACGTTTCCTTTATTGGTGACATCCATATCTATGGTGATGCCATCGTCATCAGCCACTGTCTTATCCGCTTTTACATTCGAATACTCAAATGAGGTATATGAAAGTCCGTATCCAAAGGGATAAAGCGCTTCACCTGTCATATATCTGTAAGTTCTGCCCTTCATGGCATAATCGGTAAAGTCGGGAAGTTCCGCAGTGGTCCTGTAGAATGTAACGGGGAGCTTTCCTTCGAAGTTCCTGTCTCCAAAAACAGTCTCAGCTATCGCCCTTCCGCCCATTGCTCCGGGATACCAGCACTGGATAACCGCATTAATTCCGGAATCATCGACAGCAAGCGCACTTCCTACCAGAAGGAGAAGTATCACAGGCTTACCGCTGGAGATTGCAACATCGAGAACCTCCTGCTGAAGTCCGGGGAGTTTCAGATCGATCTTGTCTCCGCTGGCGAATTCGTTACCGGCGTCGCCCTCTTCACCTTCAACACCGGCATCAAGGCCGAGGGCCACAAATATCACATCACTGTCTTCACATACGCTCTTAACTTCGGATATCCTGTCATCACCCGTACTGAGCCCGCTGAGTCTGTCTTTTACAAGATGACAGCCTTCCGAATATCTGAAATCAACATCATCTCCGAGATAATCCTCAAGGCCCTCGAGAACCGTAACATATCTGGAAGCGGTTCCTTCATAGTTACCCACAAGAGCCCGCCTTGAATCCGCATTGGGACCTATAACACCGACAGTCCTGATCTTACTCTTATCAAGGGGAAGAATGCCGTCATTCTTAAGTAACACCAGTGTCTTAGCCGATGTATCAAGATTCAGCTTTCTGTGAGCCTTGCTGTCGACTTCAGCCATTGTTATGTTATCGAAGGCGGTCTTCTCACCATCAAACATTCCGAGTTTCATCCTGGTGGTAAAGAGATTGACGAGGGCTTCATCCAGTCTTTCTTCCCTGACCATGCCCTGCTCAACCGCATCCTTAAGATATACAAAGAGGTCACCGCAGTTAAGATCGCATCCATTGTTCATGGCAAGGCTTACGGATTCCACTTCATCCGATGTCACCATATGCCCTGTATGAAAATCCTTGATCGCCCAGCAGTCGGATACCACATGTCCCTTGAAACCGTATTCATCCCTGAGAATGTCCTTGAGAAGCGTCTTGGATCCGCAGCAGGGCTCTCCATTGGTACGGTTATAAGCACCCATCACGGTCTCTACATGTGCCTCCTGTACGGCAGCCTTAAATGCAGGGAGATAAGTCTCACGCATATCCTGTTTTGATGCTATTGCATTGAAATGATGTCTTTCCGGCTCGGGACCTGAATGAACCGCAAAATGCTTGGCACATGCAGCAGCCTTCAGATGATCCTCATCATGTCCCTGAAGACCCTTTATATATCTGACACCAAGCCTTGATGTAAGATAAGGATCCTCTCCATATGTCTCCTGTCCTCTTCCCCATCTGGGATCACGGAAAATATTAACATTGGGTGCCCAGAAGGTGAGTCCCTTATAGATGTCGGTATCAGAGAATTTCTGCTGAATATTGAACTTTGCCCTTCCCTCTGTTGAGACAACATCACCGAGTTCCTCCATGAGATCCTCATCGAAGGCAGCGGCAAGTCCTATTGCCTGAGGAAAAACGGTAGCCGTTCCGGCTCTTGCAACACCGTGAAGAGCCTCATTCCACCAGTCATAAGCCTTTATACCAAGGCGTTCGATCGCGGGAGCATGATTAAGGGTCTGTGATACTTTTTCTTCAAGAGTCATTTTCGAAACAAGTTCCTCAGCTCTCTTTCGGAACGCTTCGATCTTGGCCTGATCATTAACAAGATCCATAGTTTTTTCTCCTTAAATTAAGCAGCTGCGCACTCGCAGAAGTGGATATTACAAGTTCATCGTATATACATAAAAATATCTAATCTAACTTAATTTTGCGGATTAGTTTTCACATTTTGCTTTTAATTTCCGACAAATAGAATTAAAATCATTATGAAAAGTATTCACGCTGATCAAAGGAAGGTTCATATGCTCCCTGTATTGGAACACGGCCGCGAGACCGTGAAATATGAAGAGATTCAGGGTGTAAGACTGTATCATAACGATATAGCCGAAGATTATCCCCTGCACTGGCATACCGCAACGGAGATAATCGCACCCACTGAAAATGACTATACGGTAGAAGTAGGTACGGAGAAGTTCACCATCAGTCCCGGGGACGTTGCCGTTATCATGTCGGGCACTCTCCACAGGCTCTACGCACCGGAAAACGGTAAGAGACTGATCATCATGTTCGACTATAACCTGATCGGTAATGTAACTTCCTTAAACAGCCTGCTACACTCCCTGGGTGAATGTATCATTATCCGCAGGGAAGAAAATCCCGAACTTGCCGACAGGCTCAAGTATTATCTCGACCAGACAAGGAAGGAATATGAAGGAAAGCAGCCCTATGCAGGTGCTGCGATATACTCTCTGCTTATACGCTTCATGGTGGATGTGGGAAGAAGCTGCATGGAGGAAAGGGTCCCCCAGCACGGAAGGTCATCTGCCAAGAACAAGGAATATATCGGAAGGTTCATGGATGTATGCAACTACATCTCCGAGCACTGCACCGAGGATATAGACATGGATGCACTTGCCGAGATGGCAGGATTCTCAAGGTTCCACTTTGCCAGACTCTTTAAGGAATTCGCACATGTATCCTGTTACGAATATCTGACACAAAAGAGGATCCTTCTGGCAGAGATGTACTTAAACCAGCCTGACCTTTCAATACTTGATGTGGCTCTTCAGTCGGGCTTTAAGTCATTATCAACCTTCAACAGGGTATTCAAGTCCTATAAGAACTGTACACCCTCCGAATACAGGAAGATGAACAGGCGCTATACATCCAGGCCTGCTCTTGCACCCATTGAAAAAGAATGATAAAAAGGGCTGACGCTTTTCAAAGCGCCGGCCCTTTTCTTTTAAGTGTATTTTTTCGTTCTGTGATCATGAGAATCTGAAGGACTCAAAATCAAAGCAGCTTCCGGGCAGGAATACAAATGATACATTTCCCGATCCTGTGATCTTCTCAAATTCAAATGTCTGCTCACTCATCTCATCACATTTCTTGAATTCGATTATGTTCTTGATCTCATCAGTGCCCTTGGTAAATCTTACATGGATGGTATTATCCTTGGGTGCAAGCCCTCTTACAGACAGCCTTGTTGCTCCATTTTCACCAAAGTCCATTCCCGAGAATTCCAGTGATACATTATTGCCGATGCCCTCAACAAGTCCGCCGTTTATCTTAAAGTCATCTCCATATATCTCATCCGCGGAGGAAGCATCAAGACGGACGAATGCCTTTTCATACTTCTTAAAACCAAATCCCTTGATATGCATCTTATCACTGAATTCAAAATAAAGGCTGCATATACCCTTCAGCATCTTATCGAACTTCCAGGTATCCTCCTGATATGTGTTCCATATCGAAGGCTTCTGATATACGAACTCCCCGATAAGATTTCCTCCATTTCCGGGAATGCCGTCATATACCCTGAAAGTATAAGCATCACCGTTCAGTGTAAATACAGGGATGGTTATCTCATCGGAACCAATGGGACCGAAATCTATATTATCAAATCCTACGAGGGATCTTGCATTTCTGGCCGATGCAAATCCCATCTCGTTACCTGCACCGATCTCGCCTTCAGAGTAAGTATATGCACTTCCGTAGATGAATCCGTAGGGATCAAGGAACGCAGGACCAACTCCCTTAACCGAAAATTCAAGTTCCGAGATAACTCTGATGGATCTGCTTCCGGATCTGGACATACATCTCAGTCTGAAATCTCCGTCACCGAGTGCCTCTATCTTAACCTCACCTTCACCGGGTGTAAGCTTTACGAAATTGACCGGAACACCCTTATCGGATACAGCGCTGTATATTATATCCCTGTCGGTTGCATTTTCGGGAAGTATCCCTGCCCTGACAGTGATCTCTTTTTTCTCAGGTGAAAGCTCGCGGTCATCAGCTGATATCACGATCTTTCTTACGGGTATCTCTTCATCGGCACCAAGCAGTGTCTTATGCTTTTCATTTCTTTCAAGGAAAAGCTCTGCCCCTTTATCAAACGGAGATAAAACCGCCTCCTCAGCCCTGCTGCATTGCAGCTTCACTTCGCAGTCCATCAGCCCCTCTGATGTAACCTTAAGACTTACTTCTCCTTCTTTATCGGAAGGTGCTATGACAGCAAGAAGCTTTCCGTTAAAGAGCCTCCTGCTTACAGCCTTGTACGAGTCTTCATCGGTACTGTCACCATTATCAAGACCAACAAGCCTTCCTGCTCCGGTCACATCAACCTTCATTCTGTTGCATGCATTTCTGACGGGATTTCCGTCATCATCCAGAACAGATATCTCCGCGAAGATAAGATCATCGCTTCCGGCGCGCATTGTCTCGCTGCTTACATCCACCTGAACAGATGCGCTTTCACCGAATGAGCATGCAATATCTCTGGCAGTGATATTGCCGTCCCTGTCGTATGCGACAGCTTCCAGACATCCGTCCTCATATGGAACACGATAATCTGCAAGTATATGGTCACCGGATCCCGGAGCATGAGTAAGGGTCTGTTTTCCGAGACTGGTACCGTTCAGAAACAGTTCCACCGAGTCTTCATTGGAGCATACTCTTACATCGATCAACTGTCCCTTATTGAAATCCCAGTAAGGAAAGATATGTACCATGGGATCCTTTACGGGATCAGTCCATGCGGACCTGAATACATAATAATAATCCTTGGGGAATCCTGCGGTATCTATATTGCCGAAATATGAATTCTTGGTGTGATACGGGGTAGGTTCACCGATATAGTCGAATCCGGTCCAGAGAAACTGTCCTGCGGAAAAGTCCATATCCCTGTCCTGGCAGATACATGCCTCTATGCTCTTGGCGCCCCAGCTTGTATTGCAGTTTCCGAGAGAGGAACACTGCTCATCAACATCTGACAGCTTCGTTACGGAAAGAGGGAACTTATATACTCCGCGGCTGTGAACAAGTGATTCCGTCTCGCTTCCGTAGATTACCCAGTCGGGATGGAGCTCGTGATGTTCCCTGTAAAGATTCTCGGCATAATTGTATCCTACGAGTTTCAGCACATCCGCGCACTTTCTGCCGCCCTCCCATGCCATGTAATTGGATGCGAAGGTGCATACTCCGTTTTCATATGGATCGTGCTTCTTTACTTCGTCAATGAGATGCTGTACAGTCTCCGGAGCATTTGCATCCGCATGTACATCATAGATCTCATTTCCTATGCTCCACATGATCACGGAGGGATGATCTCTGTCCTGTCTTACCCAGCTTCTTATATCCCTCTCATGCCATTCTTTGAAAAATCTTGCATAGTCATGATCTGTCTTGGGCCTGTACCACATATCAAAGGCTTCGCTCATCACAACAAAACCCATCTCATCACAAAGATCGAGGACCTCAGGGGCAGGCATGTTATGTGATGTGCGCAGCGCGTTCACTCCCATGGTCCTGAGCATTGTAAGCTTTCTCTTCATGGCGCACTTATTAAATGCAGCTCCCAGCGAACCAAGATCATGATGCTCGCATACACCGTTCAGCCTGACCTTTCTTCCGTTAAGGAGGAAGCCTTTCTCAGGATCATACTTAATATCACGTATTCCGAATCTTACTGTTTCTTCATCCCTGTCAGAGCCTGCAGACATGGATACCTTAAGGGTATACAGATAAGGATCATCTATATCCCACATATGAGGACCAATGATCTCAAGATCATTATCGGAAAGTCTGTTTACCGCAGTTTCCTTTCCTTCCATATCGGTAACGGAATATGTGAGGACAGCATTATCACTCTTTTCTCCCTTAACCTCTGTTTCAATGTGAAGGATCCTCTTACCGTTATCATTACGGGTTGAGACGTACACACCGTCCCTTGCTATATAAGTCTCCCCTGTATTACGAATGTGGACATTCCTGTAAATTCCCGCTCCCGAATACCATCTGCTGTTGGGGGATATATATGTGACACTTACCGCTATCAGATTGCTGCCTTCGTGCAGGAACTCTGTGATATCACAGTCAAAGGCTGAGTATCCGTACTTCCACTCGCACACCTTACTTCCGTTTACGTATACTGCGCTGTCCATATATACAGCATCGAATTCAAGAAAATACCTTCCGCTCTTCACATCGAGAATGAGCTCTCTTATGTACCATCCCCTGCCTGTTCTGTACAGATCCGTGGAATCGTATATAAGCCAGTCGTGAGGGATCTGCACACTCTTAAACTCTTCCCTCCTGCTGACGGCTGCGTCATACTCCGTGCTTGTGTCTGTCTCCAGGAACTTCCATCCCTTATTAAATAAATATCTCATAGCTTCTCCCGGTCAATCGACCTGTTATAAAAACATCCACACAACCGGCACATCATATATTTCAGTTGTGTGATAAGTATAAAAAATGACACGGATAAAAGTACCCGTGTCATTAATGTAATATAGAGTTTCAGGATAAATCAATGTTAAATTTTCATGATGAAAGGAGCCATGAGTTTGCAGGGCTTCTTTTCACCTGTTTCAGAGGAAGTATTATATATCATCTCCCCTATGTAGGTATTTCTCTGAAGATATCTTAATCCGTCAGGTTTTTCCTCACCTGTAAAAAGTATCCTGATATGGGAATCATCTGCAAGCTCCGCCACGGAAGGAACGATCTTCTCACCGCATACCACAGAGAAATCCCTGATCGCACCTCTCTTTTTGGCATCGGGAGAATAAGCCACAGCGCCGTCACCAACATTTGAAAGGCTCATTACTATCTCATATCCATTGTCGGTCTTCTCACAGGTCACTCCACTTACTGCAGGTCCCTGTGAAGGTCTGTCACAGACTCCGGGATAAAGAAGATCAAGAGCAACATCAGCGAATCTGCTTCCCACATCTAACTTGTTCATGGGATGAAGATCGTTGTCCTCACCCGAATCCATGTTCACGGTCATGTATGTTCCGGGAACAGTCTCAGTTATCTTCCTCTGTGCTTCCCTGAACTCATCCCATCCGCCTTTGCTTCCATCTTCGGAAGGAGAATGGCCATCGGTAAAATTGGGCAGCTGGGCAAGTATATAGGGGATATTCTCATCACCCCAGAGCTTTCTGTATCCTTCTACCTGGATCCTTGTAAGTTCCACATACTCATCGGTCATATATGCATCCGATTCACCCTGATACCAGATGATACCCTCAATGGGATAGGGTGTGCAGGGGGCGGTCATGGCATTGTAAAGTCCCATGGGATGCCAGTTGATAGGATCTGTAGCAGGAGGATTCTTATCCATGGTACATCCTATCCTGTACTCCCACTCACCGGAAAGATCTATGGCACCTTCCGGAAGCTCATCGCTCCAGGGATCAGCCTTACAGAGGTCATTGAAGATCATAAGCCTCTTACCGGGAGTGACCCTTCCGCAGCCTCCGTCCACCCTGATGCGGAGTACAACTATGTTCTCGCCTTCCCTGATCACGCCTTCAGGAATATTGTATTTTCTCGGAGGATACTGATATGCAATGGTGCCGACAAAGGTTCCGTTGACATACGCTTCATCCGTATCCGTTATGGTTCCCAGCCAGAGCTTTGCAGCCTTTCCGGCGAACATCTCACCGGCAGTGAACTTCTTCTCAAGCCAGATGGTTCCTACGAATCCCTCCAAACCGGCATCAGCGAAAAATGTGGGAAGGTTCATCTTACCGCGTCCGTCTTCGGGTATTCCTTCATTCCAGTTTTCACTTCTGCCCTGATCTGCCTGTTCGCATTCTGCAAACCATTCGGAAGAAAGCTTTTCATTATTACGTATCACACTTTCCCTGTATTCGGGATCTCCGTATTTCTCAGACTCTTCTATAAGCTCCGGATAATCTGCAAGCATCTCTTTGCTGACCCATGATGAAATATGAGATCCGCCGAGACTTGCATGTACTATTCCGACAGGTATGCCAAGCTTATCATTCATGCGTTTTGCGAAGAAATAACAGCTTCCGGAGATAGTGTACATGTTCTCAGGCTTAGCGCACTTCCATTCACCTGTCCTGGGATCATCCAGGGGTCCGGAATACTCGGTATCCGATGTGATATCGAAAAACCTTATCAGACTGTTCTCTGATGCGGCTATGACCTCAGGATAGTTATCCTTTATCCTGTCAAAAGTCACATCCATATTGGACTGTCCCGAAGCAAACCAGACAGCTCCTGTCACAAGATCTTTAACGGTTACCGAATTACCCTTCTCATCACTTACCTTAAGAGTAAATGACAGACCGGGTTCAAAAGCCGGAAGAAACGCAGAGAAGCTGCCTTCATCCGAAACAGTGCAGAACGCTTTATAATCCACGTCCTCTTCCACCTGTCCGTTCTCATAATGAGCAGTAAGAACACAGTCCACTCTGAGTCCGGGTTCATCCCATCCCCATACATGAACCGGTTTATTCTTTTGAAGTACAGCACCATCTGTCAGCAATCTGGGAAGTTTAAGTTCATCCATGATTATCTCCTCTCATGCTCCGCCGCCTCTGTTCCGGATACATCTGTGCATTTTCCTGAATATCCTAAGGAAAGTTAATATCAGTTAAGCGCCTCATGAAGTGTGCTTCTTACGGCACCCTTTCCTGACATCAGCTTAATGAAGTATGCGATGACCTTGTCGGAAAGTCCGGCTTTTTCAAGGTCCGTTGCAAAAATAGTCTCATTCTTAAGTATGGGAAGAAGAACCTTTCTTACCTCTTCCGCATCAAGAGTGCTTCCGAATTCAAGCCCCTTAAGACTGTCCTGAATACCTGCCAGCATGGGATCGGGACTGCACTCGAATTCTGCTCCGTTGTCATCGATTCCCTTTGCATATCTGAGCCATCCTGCAAGCACAAGAGGAATGGCGTTAAGATCACTGACATTTCTGGAGGGATCTGCGATGTAACTCTTTATGGTCTCACCGAATCTGATGGGTATCTTCTGTGAGGTATCACATGCGATCCTCTGAGGAGTATCCGGCATGAAGGGATTGGGAAGTCTCTTTCCGACAACAGTGTCGATGAACTCTGTAGGTGAGATAACTCCCGGATCCGTCACAACAGGAAGTCCCTCCTTATATCCTACGGTATCAACGAGCTTGGACAGATCGGCGTCCTTCATCTCTTCTGAGATCCTGGTGAATCCGAGAAGACATCCGTATACGGCAAGTGAAGTATGAAGAGGATTGAGACAGGTAGTGACCTTCATCCTCTCAACATTATTGACTGTATCCCTGCTTGTGAAGATAACTCCGGCCTCTTCAAGTGAAGGTCTGCCATTGGGAAAATCATCTTCGATAACGAGATATTCGCTCTCCTCTGCATTTACAAAGGGAGCAACATATGTATGGAATCCGGTTATAACAGGCTCGGGATCTTCAACACCGTCAGCAGCGATCATATCCTTTACGGAATCATCGGGACGGGGAGTGATCTTATCGATCATTGACCAGGGGAATGATACGGATGCCTTATCCTCAACATAATCAAGGAATCCCTTATCGGCTTTTCCGTTCTCAGACCACTTAACCGCAAATTCATGGATCGCATCAAAAAGCTTCTGTCCGTTATGTGAACAGTTATCGGTGCTTACCATCGCAATGGGATATCTGCCTGCTGCATACCTTGCGTAGAGAAGAGCTGCAACCTTTCCTATATAGCTTACAGGCTTTTCGGGACCGTTTGTCATATCCTCACTTACTGCCTTTGTAAACTGTCCGTCAGGTCCCTTAAGGCTGTATCCCTTTTCGGTTATTGTAAAGGTAGCAAACTGAAGTGAGCTGTTTTCAAAGGCGCTTTTGAGATATGAATAATCATCCTGAACACCTGTATCCAGCTTGACTGACTTTGAAACCGATGCTATGACCTGCTTCTCAACCTTGCCGTCAGATTTAAGTATTGCAAGTATGGAAAGATTGTCAAAGGGCTTATAAGCCTTGTCTATTATCTCGTAATCAAAGCCTTCGGCGACGATAATGCCGGTATCCATGCTTCCCTTTTCAATGAGTTCCTGTGCAAGACGCGCATGATATGCTCTGAAGATATTGCCCGCCCCAAAGTGAACCCACCTGGGAGCCTTGTCTGTATTTGCCTTTACTTCATTAACATCATATGCGGGAAGATGGTATCCCTTGCTCTCCCACGCACTCTTTTCACTGATACCTTCTAATGAAAGTTTCATCTTACGCCTCCGTGTGCTTTATCAATAGCTTCCCAAAGTCCGTTAATATATGCTGCGCCGAGCGCTCTGTCGTAAAGACCGTATCCGGGCATTGCTTCTTCACCCCAGATCATTCTTCCGTGGTCGGGACGGATGGGGCCGTTGAATCCGGATTCGTAAAGTGCTCTTACTATCTCATACATATCAAAGCTTCCGTCACTTGAAAGGTGTGCTGCCTCTTCGAAGTCGGGCTTGCCTGCAGGAATATCCTTGCCGGTCCATGCCTTAACCGCGCTTCCGTCCTCATGACAGAATGAATTGAACTGAAGATTCCTTACATGTGCGAAATGAACACGTCCCGCAAAGGATCTGATCATATCGGGAAGATCGTTCTCAGGATTTGTACCAAAGGATCCGGAGCAGAATGTAAGTCCGTTATGTACATTATCAACAGCTGAAAGCATCTTTGAAATATTAGCCTTGTTGTTGATGATACGTGGAAGACCGAACACACTCCATGCGGGATCATCGGGATGGATTGCCATGTTGATATCGTATTTATCACATACAGGCATTATCGCCTTCAGGAAATATACGAGATTTTCAAAAAGCTTCTCTTCATTGATATCCTTGTACTGTTCGAAGAGATCTCTTACTTTACCGAGTCTTTCAGGTTCCCATCCGGGCATCACGGTTCCGTTCATCTGATCCTTAATGGAATCAAACATATTGGCGGGATCTATAGCATCAATGGAGTCCTGTGAATATGCAAGTACTGTGGAACGATCATGTCTTACTCTCGCAAGTTCCGATCTGGTCCAGTCAAAAACAGGCATGAAATTATAGCAGACCATATGGATATCCTGTTTACCGAGATTCTCCAGAGTCTTGATATAATTATCTATATGCTCGTCTCTCTTGGGACCCGCTGTCTTGATATCATCGGAAATATTGACCGATTCGATACCTGCGATATGCATATCCTCTTCAGCAACATCCTTCTTAAGAGATATGATCTCATCCTCGGTCCAGAGTTCACCTGCCTGTTTATTGTAAAGAGTCGTAATAACACCCTTCACACCAGGGATCTGTCTGATCTGCCAAAGTTTTACGGTATCATATTCCTTACCGTACCATCTGAGGGTCATTTCCATGATTCATCTTCTCCTTTAAAAAAATTAACGTAAGTCCCTATCGATCACTTTGTTATAGTAACTGTCTGATAAGGGATGGTAATGTTATTCTCCCTGAATACCTCGACAAGTTTCTTTCTTATCCATCCGCATGCACTGTAATTCTCTGCAAATGTTTTGGTCCATACAGTGGCCTTTATCACAGGACCGTCCGCATCAAACCTGGCCACAACAGGCTTTGTGCAGTCCACAACAAATTCCGCGCTTCTGACCACTTCTTCAAAAAGATCTATGGCCTTATCCAGATCATCATCAAATCCAACAGTCACTTCAAGGAAATTGCCGACCTTGTCATTGGAACTTACATTAATAAGAAGGCTCTCATTCATGGTTCCGTTTGGAATGATATAAGACTGACCCGAATACGACATTATAATGGTATGTCTTAATGTAATGTCTGAAACGGTTCCCTCGGCAAGCACGGAGGTTCCGCTCATGACTTTTATCTTATCTCCGAGATCAAAAGGCCTTGAAAAGGATATGGATATTCCGGATAGGATATTATTCAGTACCTTCTGCGCGGCAAAGCTCAGTAT
>JAEEGJ010019804.1_pt1 | contig 14750 bp, 13 predicted proteins | sample 8958761 | NCBI WGS metagenome assembly JAEEGJ01 (sample SAMN16246546, study PRJNA631951) | gut metagenome | biome: gut microbiome; feature: rumen; material: RS-attached | host: Bos | place: Iran: Karaj | collected 2018-10 | reverse complement strand
ATCGACGGCGCATTCAAGTTCATCAACGACCTCCTTTCTCAGGAAATCCATGACCTCCGTTTCTGGGGCGTTAAGGACGTTGACTACAAGGTTGACGAGAATGGTCTCTTCTACAGAACAGAAGAAATGCGTAAGAACGCTGCTGATCCTAACTACAAGACAAAGCACCTCTGCACATATTCTTACTTCCCTCAGTGGTCTGGTACTTCCAGAGACGGTAAGAACGCTATGATGCCTGCTGAGCAGCTCTCAGAATTCAAGGATTCACTCCCTGAGCCCGTTAAGAAGGTATTCGCAGCTTATGGCGCTAATACATACATCGATCTCCTCCACTCAGTCAACAAGGCTGGTGTCTGGTATCCTATGTATTCTTACTCCAACAACATGAAGACCGACACAGCTGGTGGTACAGCTTGGACAAAGATGGGTGAGTGCAAGCATGCTTGGCTGCCTAAGGTCGTTATGTCTAAGGACTTCGAGAAGACCTGGAACGAGTACATGAAGGCTTATGCTGAGTGCAAGCCTGAGGACTTCGTTGCTGAGATGCAGAAGGAACTCGACAAGCGTATTGCAGATTACGAGAAGGCTAACGCCGGAAAGTAATCAGATCAATCTAATATTGTCGTCGCTTACGACAAAATCTGACTGAAACAGGGTAGGCGGCCATAGGACATCTGTCGATGGCCGCCTATTCTTACTAAAAATTTACTCAAAATCACAGACTCAAAATCCTTTTCAGAGGTTTAAATATGGCAACTAATACAGTTAACGTTGAGGAGCTCAAGCCCCATAAGAAAGTCAAATTCTGGGCTGAAGCAAAGAGACAGCCATTTCTCCTTATCTCCTCGGCTCTTCTTCTTATCTACGGAATCATTTTCTACTATGTTCCTGTTTTGGGATGGGTAACGGCTTTTCAGGACTATAAGCCTGCAGTTGGTTTCATGAAATCCAAGTGGGTCGGTTTTGCAAAGTTCCAGAAATTATTTGAAAACAAAACGTTCTATCTCGCGTTCAGAAATACGCTGTGCATGGGCGTTATAAATCTCGTATTCCACTTCGTAACGGCTATTGCTTTCGCATTGCTCCTTAATGAAGTCCGCATCGTATTCGCCAAGAAATTCGTTCAGACGATTTCATACATGCCTCACTTCCTTTCATGGATCATCGTTACTGCAATCGTACGAGACATATTGGCTTCTGACGGTATCGTCAACGAGTTCCTTATGAACGTATGCGGAAAGGAGATGGCGATCGACTTCTTCGCCGTCAAAGGCTACTTCTGGTGGATAGTTGCGTTCTCCAACGTATGGAAAGAAACCGGATGGAACGCGATCATTTACCTCGCAGCCATTACCGCGATCGATCCCTGCCTCTATGAGGCTGCCGACATGGATGGCGCTTCCAGATTCCAGAAGATGTGGTATATCACGCTTCCTTCGCTCCGTCCTACGATCATGATCCTCTTGCTCATCAATATCGGTAACGTATTGAACGCAGGTTTCGAACTCCAGTACATATTAGGTAACGACGTTATCTCCGACGTTTCCAAGATCCTCGATGTCTTCATTCTTGACTGGGGTATCTCGCAGTTCGACTTCTCACTCGGTACTGCGGCCGGTATCTTCAAGAGCGTCATAGCACTTATCCTTGTCTGCCTTGGCAACTGGACTGCCAAGAAGACCGGCGATGAACGCTTGTTCTAAGGAGGGGTGAATCATGGCTAAGAAAAACAGTTTAAAAAGATTGCATGTAGGAGACATTATCTTCGAGATCTTCCTTGTTGTATTCATGTTGATCTTCGTTGTAGTAACGCTCTATCCTATCATCAACACGCTCGCTATCTCGTTCAACGACGGTTTCGATACGATCGTACACAGGATCCATTTCATTCCTCATCAGTTCTCTACTGATAACTACAAGGCGGTTTTCGCTAAAGAGGGATACAGAATGGGTGCGGTCAACACCGTTGCCAGAACGGTCCTCGGAACACTTATCTCACTCGTTGTTAACGCTGTTCTTGCTTACGTTATCAGCAGAAAGAGATTCCTGTTCAAAAAGAGCTTTTCATTGTTCTGGGTTATCACGATGTACGTCAACGGCGGTCTCATTCCGACTTATCTCGTATATCAGAAGCTCGGACTTACGAATAACTTCCTCGTCTACATCATTCCCGGTGCGGCAAGCGCGTTCAATATGCTTGTTATCCGTAACTACATGAATGGTATCCCGGATTCCCTCGAGGAATCTGCCCAGATCGACGGCGCAGGTTATTTCAAGATCTTCTACAGCATTATCTCGCCTCTGTGCAAACCCGTTTACGCTACGATCGCACTCTTCGTTGCCGTTTACCACTGGAACTCATGGTTCGATGCAATGCTCTACAACAAGATGCATGACGAGCTTACGGTTCTCCAGTACGAGCTCATGAAGCAGCTCCAGACGGCAATGAGATCAGCGGGAAGCGTCGAGGGCCTCAAGAACGGCGGTACGACCATCACGCCTACATCTATCAGAGCGGCTGCGACGATCGTTACAATGGTTCCTATCCTTTGTATCTATCCGTTCCTTCAGAGGTATTTCGTTACCGGTCTTACGATCGGCGGTGTTAAAGAATAAAAACAACGTCCTTTGTGTTTCAACGGTTTAATGTTTCAGGCGCCCCCAAAAGGGACGCCTGAAACATTTAAAAGGATAGAATAATCACTGTCTTTAATGTATTATTACCATAGTTTTTTTGGGAGATATCCATGAGCGTATTCAGATATGACAGTCCTTTGATGCAGTTCCTTACCAAGGCTGCGGATCTTATATGGGTCAACATCCTTGTACTTATCTGCAGTATACCTGTAGTTACCGCAGGTGCATCGATCAGCGCCATGTCATCGATAATCTACAAGATCCTTCATAACGAAGACATCATGGTTACCAGGGAGTTCTTCAAGGCTTTTGCAAAGAACTTCAAACAGGCAACCGTTATATGGCTGATCCTGCTCGTCATCGAGGGCGTTCTGGCATACGACTTCTATTATTCAAGGCAGATCGGTACAGCTTTTTCCGAAGCGATGAAGACTGCGGCCGTCGTATTGTTCGTTCTCGTTTATGCTCTCATTCTTTACGTTTTCCCTTTGCAGGCACACTACTATAACAAGACCAAAGACATCTTCAAGAATGCCGCGATACTCTGCATCGTTCATCCTGTAAGAACCATCCTGATGCTTGTCATCAGGGCTGCGTTTTACGGGCTTGCGGTCCTTATCGTTCTTGATTACAGGTTCATTCCGCTCTTGGTCGCATTCGGAATATCTTTGCCATGGTATTTCTGCGCATGCCTTCACATGCCGGTGTTTGACAAGATGGACGGCATTGACAGAAACGGTAATAAGATAGCGCCTGAAACATACAAAAAAGAATCCGGTCCCGAAGAAGAAACTGAGGAACCGGAATCTGATGATGCTGATGAAGAAGGATCTTCCGACGGGGAAGAGGAGAAGCCCGAAGCTTAAGAGGGAACTGCTCCTTCCGATGTAAACTTCATCAAGTTATTGTCTTCGCTGAAAAGCTTCCAGACGGGCATTTGCGTTCCGTCGTCATCAAGGCAGTTCGGATCGTGAGTCTTTACAAATGACGCAAGGTAATTACCCATCTGTCTTGCAAGATCGAAATGTCTGCCGCGCATGGGTCTCCAGCACTTGATAATATTGTCGAACCAGAACCAGAGATCGACGGAGTGGAAATTTCCGGGGTTGTCCTCGCCCGGGATATCCGTGCCGAATTCATATACATAGATATTCGAAACGCCGTTGGAAAATGCCCTTGAACAGGATTCTTTAACGGATTTCTCGACAACGTGGATGCCTTCGAAAATGAATTCGTCTGTTGTGTATCCGGCTATAACGGGAATACCGTTGGTCTTGTTTTCCTCAAAGCTTATGAGCGCATCAGTCTTATAGTTTACGCCGTCCTGAACGGGCGCAAATCTCGGATGGTTTTGAGCCCATTCGGCGTACTTGTCTCTGATAAATAAAGCATCGAGCTTACGTGCTTCTTCGATGCTCGATACGCCGAGCATGTCCAGGAATTCCTTACCCTTTGCCTCGGCTTTTTCGAGCGTAACGGGGAGGAGGATGTCATCTCCGTCTCCGGGGAAACGGATCATGCCGCTCATTATTACCGCGCCCTTGATGAGACCGAAATTATCTTCATTTGCTATCTGGTTAAGTACGCTTCCGCCGCCGGCTGACTGACCTGCAATGGTAATGTTGTCAGGGTCTCCGCCGAATGCGGCAATGTTTTCCTTAACCCATCTTAATCCGGCCTGCTGGTCCAAAAGGCCGAAGTTTGCAGGAGCTTCAGGAGATTCTTTTGTAAGGTCAGGGTGAGCGAGGAAACCCAGTGCGGCGAGTCTGTAGTTGACGCTTACGACAACTATGCCGCGGCGCGCAAGACGCTCGCCGTTGAATTCCATCTCAGCCGTATAACCCCACTGGAAACCGCCGCCGAAGATCCAGAAGAGGACGGGAAGCTTTTCGTCAGTTGACTTTGCAGGTGTCCAGACGTTGAGATAGAGACAGTCTTCGCTCATCGGTATATCGGGATCGACGTGCCATTCCTTGCAGTAGATGTCAGTGCCTACCGCAGGCTGGTCCTGGACGGAAATGGGACCGAAATTATACGCCTCGAGCGTGCCTTCCCAATCCTCACAGGGCTGGGGAGCTTTCCATCTTAGGTCTCCGACCGGGGGAGCCGCGAAGGGAATACCTTTATATACGGTGATCCTCGGATCGTTTCCGGGAAGTCCTTTGACTTTTCCGTTCTTTACCGTGGTCTGTCTGAGCATGTATCAGTCCTCCTTGAGTTCGAATCCTGCAAAATCGGGATTTCCGTTTCCGTTGAAAGTGAAGAAAAGGCTGTTGACGCCGTCGGGAAGTTTTACTTCACCTGTTACATCCGTCCAGTAGTTATAGTTCTCAACAGGGAAGGTTCCAAGGACTTCTCCGCCGATACTGGTCCTTACTTCGTAAACGCCGTTTCCGTAGCCTCTGACCTTGATCTTGGTTACCTTGCTGTTTCTGCAGTCGAAGAACTTGAATCCTGCCGTTGATGAGTTGGTCATGTTGGTGATGTAGCCGCTGCCTGTATTCTGATCGGCATCAGCCTCGTCCTGCGTGATCCTCGGGAACTCTGAACCCAGGAACATTCCTGCGCCCCAGTTGCCGCCTGTGTACATCTTCTCGGTATCGGTGAAGAGATTGCATGCAATATAAGAATCGTACCAGCCGGATCCTTCGAGAGGACCGCCGTTAAGGCCGCAGGAAGTGATCTGGGCCTGATTGATCGTACCGTCATCGTTGAAGGTGAGAGGTTCTGCGCAGCCTTGTCTTGAGAAGACCGTTCCGTTGGTGTGGCGGTGATAGAAGATATACCACTTTCCGTTTATCTCCTCCATGCTTCCGTGGTTGTTGGAAGTGTAGTAAACAGGCATTTCGGCGGGTTTGTATGTATCGATGTGAAGGTCGCAGTTGCTTACGACGACACCCTTGTAGGTGAACTCGCCTTCGGGGCTGTCGGAAGTAGCATAGCAGAGCTCATGCAAAACAATCGAAGAATAGATGAAATAGTAGATGCCGTTTCTCTTCCTGATAGATGAAGCCTCAAAGAACTCGTGACCTTCGTATCCGCTGCCTTCCGAATAAGGCTGTGAAGGCATGATGAAACGGGGCCCCTTGATGATCGTCAGCATGTCTTTGTCGAGCACTGTATGCATCGGGCCGTGTCTTGACTTGTCGCCGATGGGGCAGAAGCCCGTATAAAGATGCGTCACGCCGTTCTCGGTGATCACGCCCGGATCGAACTGCGGATCGTCGCCTTCCTTTTTCCCGAGGAGCGTTCCGTCGCTGTAGTGAACGTAGCCGTAGAATTCGTATTTTCCTGCAGGTGTATCGCATACGGCTACCGAAACAACGTTAACCTTGTCCAGAACATAATAGAGATAGTATCTTCCGTCAGGTCCGACCGTAACGTCGGGAGCGTAGAGCGCCATGTGGCCGTCTTCGTTTAGAGGATCCTGCGTCCTTTTGTAGATTATGCCTTCGTATCTCCAGTTGCCAAGGTCGTCAACGGGCGCAGACCAGCAGACGTAATCGTTCAGGCAGAACACGTGTCCGTTGAAGATGTCGTGCGAACCGTAAACGTAGACGCGGCCGTCAAATACATAGGGTTCTCCGTCCGGAACGTATTCCCAGGACGGAAGGTAAGGGTTAAATGCCTGTTTCTTCATTTGTGTTTATCTTCCTTGTTTGTTTTTGCATCGCTTTGATCCTGTATTGGCGCGGAGACAGTCCCGTAAATTTCCGGAACTGCCTGCAGAAGTGTTCTGTGTTTTTGTATCCGCACTGTTCGCCTACCGAGCTTATCGTGTCGGCAGTATATAAGAGTTTATCCTGAGCGAGTTTGATCCTGCACCTGATAACATCGTTCATGCATGAAATACCAAAGGTGTTCCTGTAAAGGAGCTGAAGGTGAGCGGGACTGATGCTTAAAGAATCGGACATCATGGAGACGGTCCATGGATTCTCGGGATGAAGCGCAATTGCCTTCCTGAGATTCTGGAGCTGCGGATGGTATGTCGATTCCTGGCTTGAGGCAACGTCTCTTGAAAGCTTTGTGACAAGGGCGTGGAACAGGTCGCGGATAACGGGATTGGATGGGCTGTTATTAACTTGTGCTTCCCAGGAAATGAGCTTGAACAGATTATGGATGTAGTCCGGATCCGAAGGCTTGAAAGGTGTTTCTATGAGAGGAAAATCAGAGATCATGCCCTCGTCTGTCCTGAAATGGATCCAGTCGTTCGTGTAAGGTTCGCCCTCCGGAGAATAGTAGAATTTATGCGTATTCTGAGGGAAAAGGATAATCGTGTCGGCAGGGCACAGGACCATTCCGTCTTCAGAAGGAAAGTAGACAGGACTTCTGGCAAATACAAGAAGCCACCACTCGTAACCGGCATGAACGGTAGAGGTATCAAACCTGATCCCGTTTTTGTGGGTGTAACTGTAGCCTGAATACAATATGTCAATCATTTCAACTGAACCGTACCTTGTTTTCCGTTCGTTGGACTTCTTATATTTGGTATAATATCACCATGAGCGCGCATAGCGAATAGAAAAATAGGATAAATCAATTTTCCCGTACGAAAAATCATTGCCTGATATGTCGTCAGGGTGTTAATTTTCAAAGAGGAAGAAACAAAAAATGGAGGATCCATCCATGGCAGAAAAAACTAAGATGATAATCGAGAAGGACTTCAAGATCGCCGATATCGATGACAGGCTGTACAGTTCTTTTATCGAGCATCTCGGCCGTGCCGTTTATGACGGTATCTATGAGCCCGGTCATCCGAATGCCGATGAGATGGGCTTCAGAAAAGACGTCATCGATCTTGTAAAAGAACTCGGCGTCACGACCGTAAGATATCCCGGCGGAAATTTCGCTTCAAATTATTTCTGGGAAGATACTGTAGGTCCCAAGGATCAGCGCAAAAAGAGACTTGATCTTGCGTGGAGAACTCTTGAACCGAACGAAGTCGGAATAAACGAGTTTTCCAAGTGGGCAAAGCAGGCAGGTTCTTCCGTCATGATGGCGGTCAACCTCGGTTCAAGAGGCGTGCCTGATGCTTTGAACCTCCTCGAATACTGCAACCTTGATACTGACAGCTACTATGCATCTTTGAGAAGACAGCACGGTGACAAGGAACCATACGGCATCAAGCTCTGGTGCCTTGGAAACGAGATGGACGGTCCCTGGCAGGTCGGACAGAAGTCCGCCGAAGAATACGGCCACCTCGCTGCCGAGACAGCTAAAGCCATGAAGATGATGGACGAGACGATCGAGCTTGTCGCATGCGGAAGCTCCGGAGTAGGAATGCCCACATTCGGCGAGTGGGAAGCAAAGGTATTAGACCAGGCCTACGATTACGTTGACTATATTTCGCTCCACCAGTATTTCGAGAACCGCGCAGGCGATACGGCTGATTTCTTCGCAAAGCTTGACGACGTTGACGAATTCATCAATGCGGTCATCGCGACCTGTGATTACATCAAGGGAAAGAAGCACAGCAAGAAGACGGTCAACCTTTCATTTGACGAATGGAACTGCTGGTATCACGAGTCTGCCGCTGACAGCGAAACTATGGAGAAGAAGCCCTGGGGACTTCATCCTCATCTTCTTGAAGATCATTACACATATGAGGATGCGATCGCAGACGGTCTTGCTTTAATCAAGTTCATAAAGCACGCTGACAGAGTTAAGATCGCGTGCCTTGCTCAGCTCGTAAACGTCATCGCTCCTATAATGACTGAGAGCGGCGGAGCTGCCTGGAGACAGACGATCTTCTATCCGTTCTATCATGCATCCAAGTACGGAAGAGGTGCTGCATTAAAGCCCGTCATGAAGACCGGAACGCACAAGACTTCAAACCACGATGACGTCACAGATGTTGAAGCGGTTCCCGTTTACAACGAAGAAAAGGGTCAGCTCACGATCTTTGCGGTCAACCGTCTTATTGATGAGTCCGTTCCTTTCGAAGTTGACTTAAGAGGTTTCGAAGGATACAAGGTCGTTGATTATCAGGCGCTCGAAAGCACCGACATGCTCGCTGTCAATTCAGCTGAAGAAGAGAAGGTCAAGCCCGTGACGAAGACAGATTACGTAGTTACGGAGAATGGCTTTACAGCTGAATTAAAGCCTGCTTCCTGGAACGTGATAATACTTTCTAAATCATAATTTTCCTACCTTCAAATGTCGCTTCCAAGGCGACCTCTCAATTCAATATCCTCCCTATAATGAAGCCGTAAGCCAAAAGCAAAAGCTTCATGAAAAGGGAGGATATTAACATGAAAAAGAATCTTACTGAACTGGTGTTCATCCTTGACAGATCAGGCAGCATGTCAGGCCTTGAAACGGACGTTATCGGAGGCTTCAACGCCATGATCGCAAAGCAGAAGAAACTTGACGGTGAATGCCTTGTGTCCTGCGTTCTCTTTGACAACGAACAGAAGGTCATCTACGACAGGGTCCCCATATCCGAAGTGTGCCCTATGACCGATAACGATTACGTTCTTGGCGGCTGCACGGCACTTGTTGACGCTCTGGGACTTGCGGTCAAGCACATCGGGAACATCCATAAATACGCAAGGGAAGAGGATATCCCCGAGCACACGGTCTTTGTCATCACGACTGACGGTATGGAAAATGCAAGCAGGATCTATTCTTCAGAAAAGGTCAAGAAAATGGTCAGCAAGAAGACGGAGAAAAACGGATGGGAGTTCCTCTATCTTGCAGCTAACATCGATGCCGTCGAGACAGGTGCGGCGATCGGGATCAAGAAGGGGAGAGCTGCTAATTACAAGTGCGACGGAATGGGAACCGGACTTCTTTTCGAGACCGTGGGCGCTGCCATCGGAAGCATGAGGAGCTGCGCAAAGATCAGTGACGACTGGGCTGAGGAACTCGAAGAAGACAACAAAAAGAGATAAGGATTATTGGTCTTTCTGCCTCCATAATGAATGCCCCTCTTGTAATGGATTGTGCTATGATAGCAGTATTGAAATTCATTACAGGAGGGGTTTTGTATGGGTTTTGAAGCAGAAGTTGCGGAATACATTCCCGTGCTTTACGAAACATTTTGGGCTTTGATACCGCCTATTGTGGCGATACTTTTGGCTCTCATCACCAAGGAGGTTTACAGTTCGCTCTTTGCAGGCGTACTCGTAGGCGGACTGATATATTCATACTCTTATACCAGTCCTTATCTTGATCCCGTCAGAGCATTGAATCACGTGTTCAAGGACGGACTTATCAAGTCACTTTCCGATTCATACAACGTAGGTATTCTTATCTTCCTTGTATTCCTTGGCATTATCGTTGCAATGATGAATAAAGCGGGAGGCTCCGCTGCATTCGGTGAATGGGCTTCCAAGCACGTTCATTCAAGGGTTATGGCCCAGCTCGCAACTATCCTTCTCGGATGCCTTATTTTCATCGATGACTATTTCAACTGTCTTACCGTCGGTTCCGTTATGCGTCCGGTCGCAGATAAGGAGAAGATCTCCAGAGCGAAGCTCGCGTACCTCATTGACGCGACTGCAGCGCCTGTCTGCATCATCGCTCCGATCTCTTCATGGGCGGCTGCCGTTTCAGGTTTCGCTCCCGAAGGCACCAACGGTCTGATGCTCTTCATCAAGGCTATCCCTTATAACTACTACGCGATCCTTTCGATCCTCATGATGGTCGGTCTCGCTGTTTTCAAGATCGACTACGGTCCGATGAAGCGTCATGAGATGAACGCTCTTAACGGCGATCTGTTTACCGTTGAGCCTCCCGTCCAGTCTTCCGAGAACGAAGCAAAGGGCAAGGGAAAAGTCGTCGACCTCGTTCTGCCTGTCCTGATGCTGATCATTTTCTGCGTTATCGGAATGATCTATACCGGCGGTTTCTTTGAAGGCGAGACCTTTATCAACTCATTCGCAAACAGCGACGCTTCCGTAGGACTTGCGTACGGCGCATTCGGCGGAGTCGTTTTCATGGTCATCTACTATATCGTCAGGGGAGTTCTCAAGTTCAAGGAGTGCATGGGCTGTGTTGAGACCGGATTTAAGGCAATGGTTCCGCCTATCGCGATCCTCACGCTTGCATGGACCCTCAAGTCCATGACCGATTCTCTCGGTGCTGCAAACTGCGTTGCCAATTTCGTCAGCCAGGATGCGTTCAAGAACCTTAACTGGGCAATGCCCGCGATCATATTCCTGATCGCTTGCGGACTTTCTTTTGCAACTGGTACGTCATGGGGTACATTCGGTATCCTTATCCCGATCACTCTCAAGGCATTCTCTCTCGAAGGCGGCAGCCCGCTCGCGATCATCTGCATGTCAGCCTGCATGGCAGGCGCTGTCTGCGGTGACCACTGCTCACCGATCTCCGACACGACGATCATGTCTTCTGCAGGTGCACAGTGCAACCACATCGCTCACGTTTCGACACAGCTGCCTTATGCGATTACCGCGGCAGTCGTATCGTTCGCGGCCTATCTTGCAGCAGGAATCCTTCAGATCTTCGTTCCGTCCTACGGAGCAAACGCAGCGATCTCGCTCACATTCGGAGTGGTTCTGCTTGCAGTCGTGATCGTTATCCTCAGGGCTATATTCCCTACGCCTGAGGCGAAGGATCTTCAGAAGGACGCTGAGAAAGCGACTCAGAAAGCTGCGAAATAACGATCGCAGCAAACATTATCACGCAGCCTGCTCCTTCTCTGAGGCTCATGCCCTGATGAAGGACAAGCGCCGCCGCGATAACGGCAAATACAGACTCCATGCACATCAGGAGTGAAGCGACCACAGGGTTGGCATGCTTCTGACCGATGATCTGGAAAGTATAAGCAACACCGCAGCTCATAATTCCCGAATATAAAAGGGAAGGGGCTGCGGTTTTTATGTCGGCGATCACAGGGTGCTCGAAGATGAACATTGCGATGATCGAAATTACCGCAGCAACGGTAAACTGCATGAAAGAGAGCTGGACGCCGCTGATGTCGTTTTCGGTGAACTTGTCGATCAGCATGATCTGTACTGCATAGAAGACTGCGCAGATAAGCGCCAGTACGTCGCCAAGATTTATCTTTGTAAGATCTGAAGGGTTGATGCACAAAAGGAAAAGGCCGAACAGACCCATCAGGATCGCAAGCCACGTCAAAAGCTTTATCTTCTTGCCGAGAAATACGGAGAAGAGCGGGACGAAGAACATGTAGAACGCGGTAATGAGTGCAATCTTGCCGGAAGTCGAATAGTAGAATGCGAACTGCTGGAAATTCTGGGCGATCGAGAAGACGATTCCCAGGATAAGGCCCATTTTCAGGGTGCTCTTCCGCAGGTCCATGCCTTTGTTGATGATAAGGACGATGGGAAGGAGTGCGATCGCGCCCAATGTAGTCCTGATGCCCGTAAAGGTGAAGGCATCAATGGATTTCATGCCGATCTCCTGGGCAACGAAAGAAGAACCCCATACGATGGCGGTGATCAGCAGAAGTATTATTCCTTTAGGTGTCGTTTTACGCATTGCAGTATTATAACACCCGAAGGTTAAATGTCATCACTGATAAATCAGAGTATAATAATAGAACAACTGCGCCGGAGGTGTGTATGAAAACACTTATCGTTTACTATTCTCTTGAAGGCAACACGAGGATGATCGCCGAAAAGCTTGCCGAAAAGACCGGTGCGGATCTTCTGGAGATAAGATCATTAAAAGTTTACCCCACAAAAGGACCCGCCAAGTTTCTCATCGGAGGAAAGGACGCGGCTTTCAAGAAATGTCCTGAGATAGAGAAGCCCGAAAAGGATGTCAGGGATTATGAGGCTGTCATTATCGGCACTCCCGTTTGGGACGGAACGATCGCGCCGCCGGTAAGATCATATCTGAGGGATACTCTCATCAAGACACGCAATGTCGCGGCTTTTGCCTGCATGGCCGGAAAAGACCCTAAAAAGACGTTCGATGTCATAAAAGAGCTGGTCGTAACAGACAGTCTCGCCGCCGAAGTCAGCTTTTATAGCCCCGCTTCCGGAAATGACCCGGATATGGAGTCAAAGCTCAATCAGCTGGCCGGCTGCTTTATAAAAGAGATACCTGTTCCCGAAAGTACATTGTTGACTTGAATATCACAATGTAAAATAATATTAACACCTAATACAAGGAGGAAGACAAAATGGCTAACAAGTACGCTGGCACACAGACAGAAAAGAATCTGCAGGCTGCATTCGCAGGTGAATCACAGGCAAGAAACAAGTATACATACTTTGCTTCCAAGGCTAAGAAGGAAGGATTCGAGCAGATCGCCGCACTCTTCCTTAAGACTGCTGACAACGAGAAGGAACACGCTAAGATGTGGTTCAAGGAACTCGACGGCATCGGCGATACAGCTGCAAACCTTGCAGCAGCTGCTGACGGCGAGAATTTCGAGTGGACAGACATGTATGAGGGCTTTGCTAAGACCGCTGAGGAAGAGGGATTCCCGGCACTCGCTGCTAAGTTCCGTATGGTAGGCGCTATCGAGAAGCATCATGAAGAGCGTTACAGAGCTCTCCTCAAGAACGTCGAGGCTCAGGAAGTCTTCGCTAAGAGCGAGGTCAAGGTCTGGGAGTGCAGAAACTGCGGTCATATCGTAGTCGGCACAAAGGCTCCCGAGATGTGCCCCGTATGCGCTCACCCCAAGAGCTATTTCGAGGTCAACGCTGAGAATTACTAAAACGCTCGCACCGTATTGATTGCTACGGTCCTCCGCGCTTCGCTTGTGCGGAAGTCCGCAATCAACACGTCGCTCGCTTGGTATTTAAAGGCTGATTCCTATAGGATCAGCCTTTTTTCTTTTGACCATTCTCTGTAGCGCGCTCTGTTTTTGGCAAAACAGAGCGTGTTACAGGTAATATCAAGCGGAAAACGCCATGATTACCAGTTTCGCGCTCTGTTTTTCACGAAACAGAGCGTATGACAGGTAATCGCCCGTTATGTCTGCACTCCGACATGCTTAAGTATTCCATTAAAAACACGGCAGTTTACACGGTTTCTGTTATAATGTTTAAGTCTAAAAAACAAAGGATATCGAGTTTAAACCAATGAAGATACTTTCAATGTCCGGTTTCGTGCCGGAACAGGTATGCGATACGGTAAGGTTCACCGGGTTTGACGGCAACGAGAAGTTGTCGCATTACTGCGGTTACGCAGCTGATTTTATCGCGCAGGTCAAAGAAGACAGCTCCATTGACGGCGCCGTGTTCCCGAAAAGCTGTGACAGCAGCCGTTCGATCGGCAGTTATCTTGAGGAGACCGGCAAGTTCCTTTATTCGATGCCGGTCCCTGCAGTAATGACTGACGGGTCCGTTGCTTATTTTGCAGATGTGTTGAAGGATTATAAGCAGAAGTTAGAGCAGCATTTTAATGTAAGCATCAGCGAAGATGATATCAGAGCCCGTGATGAGATCATTTCCGGACGTAACGCGAAGATCGCGTTTGCAAACGGCCATCTTAAGGACTTTTCGTATGCTTCATACATCAGGGAGGTTCACTCTTCTCTTAACGCCCCTTATGATTTCTCCGAAAGCAGGATAAGTGCCGGCAGGGAGGGAAAGCCTGTTTTCCTTATAGGTTCGTTCCTTGCAGCAGCCGGGTTGGCTGAATGCATCGAAAAGGCAGGCCTTAAGGTTGTAGCTGATAATCTTCCTGAGTCCGGCAGGCTCTGTATGCCTGTAAAAGCCGGCAGTTCCAAAGATGAGATATACACAAAGATCGCAAAAGAGATCCTCGGCAGGAGGACTTCTCCTACCCAGGACAGATTTGATGAGATCATCAGCTTTGATCTGGATGAAATAGAATACACGGGCTGCAAAGGCGTTATCTTTGCTACGCAGAAATACTGCGAGCCTTACGATTATCTGTTCTCTGTATATAAGAAAGCACTTGATGAGAAGGGTATTCCCGTGCTTCAGGTGCAGATGGCGGATTCGACTGACGGAAGCGGTAAAGATGCCGCGCTCGAAGCGTTCGCCGACATTATCTGATGGTTAAGGAGTAAAGATGCCTGATTCATATCTTGTACATGTAGCGGGAGCGATGCGCAGCTACTACAAAGATTTCTCGAAATACGCCAAGGGAAGAGAGCCTTCTCAGAAGGTTGCCTGGGTAACTTCGTTTACCCCCATAGAGAT
>JAEEGJ010019797.1_pt1 | contig 14754 bp, 11 predicted proteins | sample 8958761 | NCBI WGS metagenome assembly JAEEGJ01 (sample SAMN16246546, study PRJNA631951) | gut metagenome | biome: gut microbiome; feature: rumen; material: RS-attached | host: Bos | place: Iran: Karaj | collected 2018-10 | reverse complement strand
GTCCGGCAGTATCAACATCCCAGCCGAACTTGGCTCTCAAATAGAGAGTAAAGATGGCAAGCATGGTGTAGTAACCGAATCTTTCGCCTGTGTTGGCCAGTGCCAGAGCAAACAGGCCTTTTGGTTGTCCCTTAAACATACTTTTTTTATAGATTAGTTATAATTATCCAACGGACCGCTAAGATAGCACATTAAAAACAAATACATCACAAAAGAGATAACAAAACCTCCAATTCTACGTCTCTTTGTATATATCCTATAGGAAATGAGAATAAGAACTTTATCCTTGATGTCTGCGGTGATCCTCTCAGTCCTTCTGTCCTGCAGCAAGAAGCCCGAAATCCAGGTACGTGAAGTTGATTATCTGAACAAATCCAGTGAACTCCTGAAGGGTGTCCCAGTGGAAATGGAGATGCCGATGCTAACATACGGCGTCTTCAACTGTGATTCCCTGAACATACTGTTGACACAGGATCCGCGGGGTTATGTCTTCGTGTATTCCGATGATTGGAAACTGCTGGGTACATTCTGCCAACAGGGACGCGCCCAATATGAGTTCCTGGACAGGCCCCGACACATCAAGAACCAGGTGCTTCTGGGAGAAGACGGACATCTGTTGCTTCCTCTCCAGGACGCCACCACCATAAAAGTGGTTGACATAACCGCATCTCTGATATCGCACAAGGCTGTCATATCGGAAACAAGGGATTACGCTCCGTATACTGATATAAACATAATGATAGGCGATAGCCCCGCCAGATTGAGGACCATGAATAAATACATGTTTCTTGATAATGACATTTACAAAACTCTGGAACTGACCGAAGGCTTTTCCTTTGATTTCGGAGATGCCAATGCCCAGTACAAGATCAGACATGATACAGCATACGTTGAAGTACCCGGTATACTTCACGATATGGAGAAACTGACCGGTCCTCAACCTGAAGGAAAGTTCTCCAGGGAGTTCTTCAAGCATCCGTCCCGCAATCTTGTAATAGAACCCTTCATGGTGTTGGATTACATAATGTTCTATGATCTGGAGGGTAACCGCAGTTTTGCCATCCACCAGACCGGAAGTCTCACATGGAATGAAGATCCTGTAGAGGTTCCGCACTATGATGACCAAGGGGAATTTGACTATTTCACTGAGGAAAGAGGCTGTTTCGGTGATGTCGTGGCAACCGATTCATACTTCATGGTATTCTACTTTGGCGGCGATTACAGTCTGGCCGATGAGAACCAGGACTGGCCCAGACCGGAACTGCTGCTGTTTGACTGGGACGGCAACTTCAGGAAATCAGTAATGCTGGAAACCTACATAGATTGTCCCGCATTCGATCAGAAAAACATGGTTCTATACGGAGTTCCCATTGACGAACCTGAAAACGAAGTCCTGCTCTCATACGACCTCTCCTCTTTGTTCCGATAGAGAAATAATTACTATTTTTGCGATAGTAACCATTTCTTTTCCAATAAGATGAAACTCCGTTTAACTCTCCCCGTTACATTTACCGTATTACTGTCGCTGCTTTTTTCATGTAAACCCAAACCCGAATTGGAAGTACATGAAACCGATTACCGGAACAAATGCGAGACTTTGATTGAAGGTGTCCCTGTGGATGTTGAGATGCCCTTGTCCGTACGCGGCATGATTCACTGCGACTCACTGAACATCGTGGTGACCGAAGACCCCAGAGGGTATGTTTTTGTATATTCCGACCAATGGCAGCTGATTGACATGTTCGGCCATAAGGGAAGGGCAAGAAACGAGTTCCTGGAAAGTCCCAGCCAGAACCGCAGCCAGATATTCAAAGGTGCCGACGGTCATATACTGCTGCCTCTGTCCGACCGCAAGGCCAGCATGATCAAACTGATGGATATAACGGAATCACTGGCCAGCCACAAAACCGTTATTACCGATATCAGGGATTTCGAGTTCGATGAGAGATTCCCGGGATATGACGAAAATATACAGCAGGATGTCTGGTATGTATGTGACTTCACTTATCTGTATCTTGATGATAACATCTACCATACGATGGAAATTACAAACGGCGACTTTTATGAATTACTCAAAAAGCCCATACAATACAGGATCAGGCATGACACCGCTTTCGTGGAGATGCCGAGCATCCTAACGGACCAGGAAAAGCTTGTGGGGCCCACATACAATACAAAGTTCAATCGGTGTCACTACCGTCATCCCAAACGCAACCTCATCATAGAACTATTCATGTGCAGTGATTACATCGCATTTCTTGACCTTGACAACAACAGGCGCTTTTTCGTTCATCAGAAAGATGCGACTACCTTTGATCAGGAGTTGGAGACCAAAGTCTTTACCGATCACGGAGAATCGTTCACAGGACCTGCATTCGTAAGATTCACCAATGCAACCCTGACCGAATCATTCTTTATGGCAACCTACTACAACGCCCATGCTGACCAGAGTGAAGTAAAACCTGAACTCCTGTTCTTTGACTGGGACGGCAATTTCCTCAAATCCGTAAGGCTTAGCATGGTTACCAGATTCAACGCATACGATCCCAAAACTAAAACCCTCTACGGAATAGACTTCCACTCCGAAGACGAACCCCTAATCTCATTCAACCTCTCCCAAGTAATAGACTGGTAAAAAAGGACGCCTCACGCAGGTAAAAACGTATTGGGGCGAAGCGAGTATGCGAGCGAGATGGCCCGGAGGGCCACCGTTCGCGTTAGCGAACTAAAAAAAGGACGAGGGGCGGTTTACCGCCCCTGGTTCGAATCCGTCAACGCCCACACAAAAAAAGGAGCCTCGTTTTGGAGACTCCCTTGTGGGCGTTGACGGATTCGAACCGCCGACCCTCTGCTTGTAAGGCAGATGCTCTGAACCAGCTGAGCTAAACGCCCGTGCTTTCCGTAAAAGCGGTGCAAAGATAAGGACTTTTGTGAACAGTCAAAAACTTTCGGACCTTTTTTTCATATTTTTTTTCCGATATGGCTCTTTTATGGTATCTTCGCGGTGCAAAAACACATATTTAAACAAGAAAATGGAAACAGTTCTCAGCGGCATACGCCCCACAGGTAACCTTCACCTTGGAAACTACTACGGTGCAGTGACAAGCTTCATCAAGCTTCAGGATTTGTACAGATGCTTCTTCTTTATAGCCGACTGGCATTCCCTGACCACACACCCTACCCCTGAGAACATCCAAAACAGCGTCCGCACCATTCTAGCCGAATACCTGGCCTGCGGTCTGGACCCTGAAAAAGCCACCATTTACGTACAGAGCGATGTACCCGAGGTCGTAGAGCTTTACCTCTATCTTAATATGAACGCCTATCTGGGCGAGCTGGAGCGCGTAACATCATTCAAGGAGAAGGCCCGCAAGCAGCCCGATAACGTGAACGCCGGTCTGCTGACCTATCCCACCCTGATGGCATCGGACATCATTATCCACAAGGCTAACAAGGTGCCCGTAGGCAAGGACCAGGAGCAGAACATGGAGATGGCCCGCAAGTTCGCCCGCCGTTTCAACCAGATGTACGGCGTGGAGTTCTTCCCCGAGCCCGCATCATTCTCACTGGCCAAGGAGGGCGGAATAAAGATTCCCGGCCTGGACGGATCAGGTAAGATGGGTAAGAGCGAGGGTAACTGCATCTATCTGTGCGACGAACCCTCAGTAATCCGCAAGAAGGTGATGAAAGCCGTTACCGATGCCGGCCCACAGTCTATGAACAGCGAGAAGCCGGAGGTAATACAGAATCTGTTCACCCTGCTTGACGTAGTATCATCAAAGGATACCTACAACTACTTCAACGACAAGTGGAATGACTGCACACTGCGTTACGGTGACCTCAAGAAACAATTGGCCGAGGATATCGTAGCCGCTACAGATCCCATCCGCGAGCGTATCAAGGAGTTCTCAAGCAACACAGCACTTCTGGACAAGATTGCCCTGGCCGGTGCCGAGAAGGCTCGTGAAAGCGCATCCAAGACTCTGCGTGAGGTACGTCAGATCATTGGATTCAGGGTGTATTAAGTACCCCGCTTAAATAAAGGACTATATGAGCAAGATCAAAGATGCAGCCTGTACTGCATGGAATGCGGTAAAGACTATAAAGTTCTGGCAGGAACTGATTGTAATGACATTCGGTATGGCCATCGCCGCTCTGGCAGTGAACTATTTCCTGGTTCCCGGCAAACTGATTGTAGGAAGCATCTCTGGTCTTTCTATCGTAATCAGCGGTATTTTTGACCTGATCGGTACACCCGTCAAGGTATCGACGGTGATAGTCATCATCAATGCCATCCTGCTTATTCTGGCATATCTTCTGATTGACAAGGAATTCGGCATCAAGACAGTCTATACCGCGCTCATACTGGGTCCGCTCATGGATCTTTGGGAGAAAGTGCTTCCGGTTGAAAATATGCTCGTGGACGGCAGCACATCGGTCATGGGTGACGTATGGCTTGACCTTTGCTGTTTCGTGCTTCTGCTGAGCGCCTCACAGGCTATCCTGTTCCACATAAACGCATCAACCGGCGGTCTGGATATCCTGGCCAAGATAGTGAACAAATACCTCCATTTTGACATCGGCGCCTCCATATCGGTTGCCGGTGCCATCATCTGCTGCTCGGCTTTTGCAATCAACCCCTTCCGTATGGTGGTGGTAGGTCTGATAGGAACCTGGATCAACGGAATTGTCGTGGACTATTTCACAGCCAGCATCAACAAGCGTAAAAGGGTATGCATCATATCCGATGACTACGAAACAATACGCAGGTACATCATCAATGACCTGGACCGCGGATGCAGTCTTTACAAAGTTATCGGTGGTTACAGCGGAAAGGAGCAGACCGAGATACAGGCTCTACTAACTCAGGACGAGTTTTCAAGCCTGATGAGCTTCATGAAGAAGAACAACATTCACGGTTTCATCACCGCAGGCAACGTTAGCGAGGTATACGGTCTGTGGAAGAAACACTCCCACCACGTCATTTAACGGATCAATCCAAAAGCTTTGACATTTCCTGAACGGACCTGATGATATAGACGGTCTTGGCATCAGGTGTACGTGAAGGCATACTGCATGCCTTAAGGGAACGCACCAGTTCCTGCATCTCATTCTCTGAGAGACGGCGTCCTGTCGGTATTGCAGCTTTGTTGGCCATTGCCAACGCCAGGCTCTCCAACTGACGGTCTTCCTCATGCGTAGGATTGATGCGGATATCGGCAATCATATCGGTTATGAGACGCTCGTAATCCTGTCCCTCCATTCCTGAAGGTACGCCCTGGACTGCGATGGCACCGCGTCCCATATCGGACAGGTCAAAGCCCAATGCCGCAAAACGGGGCTTGAGTTCCTCAAAGACAACCGCGTCACTGGCCGAAAGCTGGAACATCTCGGGGAACAGAAGTCCCTGTGATGCGGCCGCATGGCTCTTGGCATTGGCCATGAACCTGTCATAGAGGACTCTTATATGTGCACGATGCTGGTCTATGATCATAAGACCCTGTTCAGAGGGTACAAGTATGAAACGGTCGGCGAACTGATACGGTTTGAGAGTCTCCTCCTCAGGCTTGGCCTGTATATCGCTCATGGGCGTGAAAGGAATCTCGCCGTCATTGACCTTGCGTTCTATGGCATCGCCGTACAGCTTGCTCCAGTTCTCGCGGTTGGCACGTGTCTGTCCTGTCTCCACACGGGTCGATGAGAACGGATTGAAATCCGGGTTATAGTTCACCTTGGGTGGCGTAACGGGACGTGATGCGTCATAGATAGGAATATCCGGCATATCAGTCGTATTGAAATCTATGGTGGGCATCTCTTCGAAACGGCCCACAGACTCCTTTACGGCTGCCATAAGGATCTTCCAGATAACCTGCTCGTCCTGGAACTTTATCTCAGTCTTGGTGGGATGGATGTTCACGTCAATGGTTTCGGGCGGCACATTCAGGAACAGGAAGTAAGACGGCTGGTCACCCTCCGGTACAAGGCCCTCATAGGCACTCAGCACAGCCTTATGGAAATAGGGATGACGCATGAACCTGCCGTTCACAAAGAAGAACTGCTTGGCCCCCTTACCCTTCACATTGTCCAGGTTGGCGCAGAATCCGCTTACCTTTACCACCGATGTCTCAACTTCCACCGGCAGCAGAGCCTCATTCATCTTACGGCCGAACAGATTGACTATTCTCTGTTTTACGGCCGATGCCGGGAGTGACAGTATCTGTTCACCCTGATGAGTCAGTTCAATAGCCACCTCGGGATGGGCTATTGCCACACGTTCAATCTCGGTCACTATATGGCCGAATTCCGTCTGGTTGCTCTTAAGGAACTTACGGCGTGCAGGAACATTGTAGAAAAGGTTACGGACGGTAAAGGAACTGCCTACGGGGCAAACGCATGCCTCCCGGCTCTCTATCTCCGATGCCTTTATGTTTATCTCTGTACCGGTGTCGCTGTCAGCGGTACGGGTGCGCAACTGCACCTGGGCAACAGCGGCTATTGAGGGCAGAGCCTCTCCGCGGAATCCGAATGTGGTAAGAGCAAACAGGTCATCAGAGTCCTTTATCTTGGATGTGGCATGACGCTCGAAAGCGGTACATGCATCCTCGGGATTCATACCGCAGCCGTTGTCAATGACCTGGATGGAGGTACGGCCGGCATCGGTCAGAATAACCTTGATACTGTCTGCACCTGCATCGACGGCATTCTCAACCAACTCCTTGACTACCGATGCTGGACGGTTCACAACCTCACCTGCTGCAATCTGGCTGGCAACCTGCTGTGAAAGAACTCTTACCTTGCACTCCATATACGAATCAGATATTACCGTTCAGGATATTAAACAGGAGTATTGTCAAGAGTACGGCAAGTACTATGGCCACAGGCAGGCTAATTGCCGGTCCGCCATTCTGCTTGCGTCGTTTGAGATGTGTGGTGCTCTCCAGAAACTTACCGCGTATGCTCTCGGGATTGAACTCCTCCTCGGGCAGCATACCCAATTCACGCTTGGCTCTCTCCTCTATCTTGGCAAGCCTCTCCTTCCGTTCATCAACATAAATGTACTTATGCTCGAAACGGCGCGGTTCCCTTACATTGAACATTCCCATAACTATCTCCTTCTTCTTCTACCCTTTTCCAATGACGGAAGCGGAACCTCCTTATTGGAACTGTTTTTCTTAAGTTGTTCGTCGGCCCTCTTGCCTCGCCAGTAAAAGACATCCTCGGGATCGACCGGTCTGATCCTGGCAAACCAGTTGAAATTGGATAGATACATCTTTTTCCTGTCCAGTTTCTCCATGGGATACATCACCCCGTTTGAATGGCCGAACATTACAATCTTGTTAACGGCGCGCATCTTGAAATACGTCCTCAGGCTGGAACCTTCGGTAGTATTCATTCCTATCATGGCCGAGTCAGCATCAAGCGGATAGAATACCGCCTCGACGTTTCCGTTGACATCGGCATAATCTATCTCACTGTTCTTGAAGAAGGCTTTCATCTCTCGGCCTGCTATCTGATTGTAGTGAACGGTATCCAGGATCTGGACAAACAGTGCCTGACCTATCACATGGGCCCAGTCAATGGTACTGTCATTCATGTAGAATATGATCTTCTCTCCCAGTATCTGGCTGTCCTCATTCCAAAGGATGGGATCGCTGTAGAGTGTCAGACTGGAGTCCCTGGTGGTGAACACCATGGAATCGGCCACCATCTGCATGTCTATACGGTATGCGCGGACCTTGTGGAACCCACGCATCTGGCGCTCAACCACCGAGTCATGCGCCGCGTTGTAAAATGTCATAAGGCGGAAAGTGTCGGCATGGACATACATGCTGTCACCGGCTGAATACTCAATGAGCAGTGCCTTACCTGTGATTACGGCCGAGTCATTGTCCCTGTTGTAATAGACATACTCGCCCAGGGCATCGACCTTGTCCTTGTAATTGTTGATTATCACATTGCCGAATCCCTCCATCTGTCCGGAGTCGCTGTCATAGATGATGCTGTCACCTGTCATACGGCTCTCTCCGCCGTTCTGTTCTATCAGGGAACGGTCCAGCAGCACTGCGCTCTTGTTGTCGGTATTGAAGCGTCCGTGACTGGTGTTGATCACATTATCCTCATTGACAATGGTAGCGGGACTGAAAAGGAATGCGGTATGGGAATCAGTATTGTAATGGAGTGTGTCCGATGTCAGGGTATAATCAGGGCTCTCCATCGATACACCGTCCATAAAGACTGCCATCTTGGTGTTTGTATCAAACTGTCCGTACTCCGATATCAGGGTACTCTCCTCATCCAGTAGCGTACCGCCGTCAAAGAACCAGCCCAGTCCGGTGTTGCGGTCATAGTTCAGACTGTCGGTAAGCAGAATCATGGTCTTGTTCTCAAGACGCACGTTGTCCCTTACACGAAGCAGTTTCGTGTTGCCGTCATAGAAAAGGGAGTCACCGTACAGGAACAGAGTGTCACCCTGCTCCATCCTGACATTATGATATGCCTCGAATGAGTTCTGGTCCTGATAGAAAAGGGCGCTGTCACAATACATGTACATGCTGTCATGACGGAATATCACGTTACCCATAAGACGCTGTGCGTCAGGGTTCACCCACTCCTCATAACGGATTATGTCGGCATTGAGCAGATAGACCCAGTTGGTATCAACTGACTCCGGCTGCGGCTCAACCTCAGGCACAGTCCCGGCCTCCTGAGCGGCAACAGCTGTCAGGCAGCAAAGCATGAGCGCCAGAAATAAAGACCTGAGTTTAAACATGGCGGTATCAGTACCGGTTATTGTTTACCCCAACCGGGATATATGAAGTCACAGTCATTCCAACCCTCGCTTATACGGACATAGGTGGTACGCTGTTTTTCGCGGATCCATTTCTCAAGAGCTTCCTGTTGACGGATGGTGCTTACCATCTCATACAGTATCTCATAATCTTCAGATATATTAGCCTTATGGGCGTTGATCTTGTTCTTGAGTTTGACAACGGCGCAGGTAGTCTTGCCGTTTGGCAGCTGTATTACGAACGGGTCCGATATCTCTCCCACATGCATCCTGTCAACCACTCTGGCAATATCAGGCGGAAGTTCCTCCATCGTGAATCTGGATGTGCCGGGAACTGACGGATTGGGCTGGTTTTTCATCAGTCCGTTGTTGTTGCGGGTATCCTTGTCATGAGAGTAAGCGGCTACACAGAACTCAAAGGTATGGTTGCCGTTGCGTATGTTACCGGCTATGGTGTCAAGACGGGCCAGACAATCATTCACGCTCTGCGTGGGAATACGCGGCTTACGCAGGATATGTCTTACCCTGACACGGTCACCCAGACGCTCCACGAACTGTATGATATGGTATCCGTACTCGGTCTCCACTATCTTGGATATCTTGTTGGGATCAGTCATATTGAAGGCCACCGTAGAGAACTCGGGAACCATCTCGCCGCGGCCAAAGAAACCCAGGTCTCCGCCGTTACGTGCCGAACCCGGATCTTCAGAATAGAGACGGGCCAGAGTAGAGAAAGAGACCTCACCTGATTGGGTCCTTTCAATATAATTACGCAGGTCTGCCTTTACAGCATCAATCTCCTCCTGCGGAATTATGGGATCCTGGGTAAGGATCTGCACCTCGACCTGAGTCGGGATGGAGGGTATTTCATCGGCCGGTATATCCTTGACATAACGTCTCACCTCGGCAGGAGTAACCTTGACCTTGGACATTAACTTCTTGCGGACCTCGTTTATCACATATGCCTGACGGCGGGTCTCAAAAAGGCGGGAGCGTATCTGGTCAATGGTCATACCGTCATAATGCTCCTCCACCTTCTCCTCGGAACCGAAATCGTTCAACAGTTCCTTTATGTCATATTCCACCTCAGGTGCGACATCATCATCAGTCACAAAAATACTGTCAAGTTCGGCCTGATTCAGGAACAGCTTGTTCACGGCAAGCTGCTCGGGAATGATGCAATAGGGATCTCCCTCCCACTGCGCACCGCGTTTGAGACCTTCACGGCGAGCCTCCTCGACCTCGGACTTATAGATTGCCTCGTCACCTACAACCCATACTATCTCGTCAATGACGTTGTTCTGAGCCGCAGTCTCCATGTAACCTGCCGTAAGCAGGCAGACAATCATGAATATGTTTTTCTTCATTTGTATCTTTCTATTGATGGAAAATAATTCTGTTCTTTTCAATGGCCGCGTCATACAGATCCTCCTTGATTTTTCTCATATATGACACCTCGTTGCTGTTCATGAGCAGGCCGCGTATTCTGGAACGCGCATGATCCAGCGGTTCAATACCGCCTTTGGGAGCATACTCGCTTACGTTGAGAAGGTAAATATACTCTTCATCCTTGAACTCGAAACTGCCGTTCTCCTTGAGCAAAGACTCAAGCGGTTTCTCCATAACGGGAAGCAGCACCTCAATCTCGGCTACCGTGCGCCAGTTGTCATAGAAGAACTCGCAGCGTGCCGCATTGCGGATACTGTATTTCTCAATCTCCTCAAATGACTCGTCATCCTTACGGGTATACAGTTTCCTGATGTCAGACAAGTCATGTGACTTGTTGGATATCTTCAGGAACAAGCCCTTGAGCAATGACTCGTCAAGCACGAACAGACGTTGGTTGTCATTGTAGAACTGTTCAATGTCATCATCGGGTATCTCCGATGAAAACTTCTGTTCAATAAGACGGCGCTGATACTCATGCTCTATGAGTGAGCGGCGGTAGTTCTCGACAAGACGGTCGATATCCTTCGTATCGGGAATGTTACGTATGGCATTCTGGTAGAAAAGCACATCCTGAGCCCAGTTCCTGATGAACTGACCGGCAAACAGCGTGCTGTCTGCTTCCGACAGACCCAGCGGGAGCACCTGCCTGATATCCTCCTCGTAAAGGACATCGGTCCCTATCTCAACGATGGGAGTCTTTCCGTATACATATTCAGTCACGCTATTGTTCCATTTGCAGGAGACAAACAATGAGACGGACAGGACAGCAAACAATCCTGCTAATAATCCCTTACGTGACAGTTGTGTTTTCATCATTTAACCTTGCAGACCTTATTGAGCACCTTCTTGTTGATCTTGTAATCGTATTTGGTCTTGAGACGTTTGATCCACTCTTCTTCAAGATATTTCTGATAGCTCTCGGCCACATCACCGGCAACATCATCGATTGAATCGGGCTGTTTGACCACATTTCCTATCACGTTGACGTAGGGGAAACCTTCCATAGGTTTGTACTCACCCTTGCCGAATACGATCTTGTCCACATACTCGTTCTGACCCTGATGGAAAAGACCTGTCTCACTGGTACCTCTCATGACACGGATCCTTATGACATCGGTATTGTATACCAGGATAGAATCGACCCATTCGCTTATATCGGTCCTGTCAAGAACCGGCTTGATGTTCCTGAAATCCTCCTCACTGCGGCAGAACAGCACCATACCCCTGAAACCGGGTTTCTTGAATTTGAACTGCTTGCGGTGTGACTCATAGTAACTCTCCAGCTCTTCAGGATGGTTTGATACCCTCTCCCATATCTCACGGTTGCTTATCTCAAACACTAGCAGTCCGTCATGATACTCTCTTGCCAGATTGCCGAACTCGGGCTCCACCTCATCAAGAGAACTTTCCAGACGGGCAACGGCTTCGTCATCACGTTCGGTCCACCCCAGACGTTCGGCATACTCATTGGCCCTGCGGCGTTTTGACTCGTCATATGCACCGGACTCGGCAAGCCACTCGTATATGTCATGCATGTTCTCTTCAAAAGTACCCAGTTTACGGTGCTTGTCGACCATGACTATGAAAGATATGCCTTCTGAAATGAACGGCTGGCTGAACTCTCCGTCATGGAGTGAGAATACTATCTGAGCAACATCCTCAGGCAACTGACTGCGTGATATCCAACCGGCCTCACCTCCGTTGGGAGCCAGGTCATCAGTTGAATACTGACGCGCCAAAGACTGGAATGACTCACCTGCTTTCAGTCTGTCGTAAACGTACTGCATCTTCTCAAAGCTCTTCTCCGCATCCTCATCGGCATTATAATCGGGCTGAATGGACATGACATAGAGATGCACCAGACCCTGCTCTCCTATCGCGGCTTCAGACTGTTCAAATGAACTTCTGGCCACCTGGTCCAGGAAGTCCTTGTCCATTACGAAGTCCTCGGCCTGCATCTCGCGGCACATCTGGTACTCACTCAGGAATGACTCAGTCTGATCCAAACCCTCGTCAATGGCTGCCTGTACCTTAAGTTTGAAATTCAGGTACAGATCAGCATATTGTCTGATTATCTTCTTGGAAACGACCGAATCCTCGTTGTTCTTCCAGAAGAAATACTCAAACTCCGACTGTGATACATCATATCCGTTCACCGTCATGACAACAGGATTATCCTGTGCATGAAAAGGTATGCAAAGCAGAACGGTTACAATGCATGAAAGGATACGTCTCATAAGCTTTGGTTTAGGTTATTCGTGGCGGCTGTAGTTGGGAGCCTCGCTTGTGATGGCTACATCATGCGGGTGACTCTCATTCATGCCGGCGTTGGTGATGCGTACGAACTTGGCCTCATGCAGCTTGTCAATATTGGGAGCGCCGCAATAGCCCATACCTGAACGCAGACCGCCTGCAAGCTGATATACAACCTCGTAAAGAGTTCCCTTGTAAGGAACACGGGCTGCGATTCCTTCCGGAACCAGCTTGCGGGCATCCTTGGTGTCAGCCTGGAAGTAGCGGTCCTTTGAACCGTTCTCCATAGCCTCAAGAGAACCCATGCCACGATATGATTTGAACTTACGTCCGTTAAAGATGATTGTCTCACCGGGTGACTCCTCGGTACCGGCTACAAGTGAGCCGAACATCACGCTGTCACCGCCGGCTGCAAGAGCCTTGACAACGTCACCTGAGTAACGCAGACCGCCGTCGGCAATGATTGGAACGCCTGAGCCCTTGATTGCTGAGTATACGTCATATACGGCCGATACCTGAGGAACGCCTATACCGGCAATGATACGGGTGGTGCAGATTGAACCGGGACCCATACCTACCTTTACTGCATCGGCACCTGCCTCGACAAGCATCTTGGCGGCAGCACCGGTTGCAATGTTACCTACAACGATATCTATGTTCTTGAAGCTTGCCTTGGCCTCCTTGAGTTTTGCGATAACGCTCTTGGTGTGACCGTGGGCGGTATCGATTACGATTGCATCGGCACCGGCCTCAACCAGGGCTGACATACGGTCCAGTGTATCGGCTGTTACGCCTACACCTGCGGCTACGCGCAGACGGCCCTTGCTGTCCTTGCAGGCCATGGGTTTGTCCTTGGCCTTGGTGATATCCTTGTATGTGATAAGACCTACCAGCTTGCCGTTGTTGTCAACAACAGGCAGTTTCTCGATCTTGTTCTCCTGGAGAATCTGTGAAGCAGCCTCCATGTCAACCTGCTGGTGTGTGGTAACCAGGTTCTCCTTTGTCATGACATCCTCGATCTTGACGTCATAATTACGCTGGAAACGCAGGTCACGGTTGGTGACGATACCGCACAGTGTGCCGTCCTCCTCAACAACGGGTATACCGCCGATATGATACTCTGCCATAAGTGCCAAAGCGTCCTTGATGGTATTATTACGGTGAATGGTGACAGGATCATATATCATTCCGTTCTCTGCACGCTTTACGATAGCGACCTGACGGGCCTGCTCTGCGATAGGCATATTCTTGTGAATAACGCCGATACCACCCTCGCGGGCAATGGCAATTGCCATACGTGACTCAGTTACGGTATCCATAGCTGCTGTCACGAACGGGATGTTAAGGGTGATGTTGCGTGAGAATCTTGATGTAAGATTGATGTCACGCGGCAAAACCTCTGAATAAGCGGGGATGAGCAGGACATCGTCAAATGTCAGGCCCTCCATAGCAACTCTATCTTCTAAAAATGACATAATATTGTGTTGTTTAGTTACCCATTTCTGAAATGAACTTGATACGTACCAGGCGGATCTCCTCCTCGCTGTAGTCATCACCAAGTTCGTCTATAGCATCATCAATCGAGTCACTCTCCGACTCGCGGAAATATTCATAGATATCCTCGGCACGGTCATCGTCCATGACACTCTCTATGAAGTAGTCTATGTCCAACTTGGTTCCGGAATTTACTATGGCCTCAATCTCTGTGAGCAGTTCGTCAAAGTCTATACCCTTGCTTATGGCTATGTCGTCAAGAGCCACCTTCATGTCTATGCTCTGGATGATGCTCACCTTGAGCTTGGACTTGTTGGCAACCGTGCGGACACGCAGATCCTCGGGACGCTCAATCTCATTCTCCTCGACATGACGCTTGATCAGGTCAATGAACTCCTGACCGTAACGCTTTGCCTTGCCGGCGCCTACGCCCGGGATGTTCTGGAGTTCGTCAATGGTTACCGGATATGTGGTGGCCATTGCCTCCAGTGAAGGATCCTGGAAAATAACATACGGCGGCAGCTGCAGGTGCTTGGAGAGTTTCTTGCGAAGGTCCTTGAGCATTGAGTAGAGCTCAGGGTCAACGGCAAATGATCCGCCTCCGCGCATGGGGCCCTCGGTCTCCTCGTCATCGAACTCCTTGTCCTCAACTATCATGAATGACTTGGGGTTCTTGAGGAAGTCACGGCCTTCATCGGTTATCTTGAGCAGACCGTAGTTCTCGACGTCCTTACGGATGTAACCGGCTATCAGAGCCTGGCGGATGACGG
>JAEEGJ010019795.1_pt1 | contig 14755 bp, 15 predicted proteins | sample 8958761 | NCBI WGS metagenome assembly JAEEGJ01 (sample SAMN16246546, study PRJNA631951) | gut metagenome | biome: gut microbiome; feature: rumen; material: RS-attached | host: Bos | place: Iran: Karaj | collected 2018-10 | reverse complement strand
CTTCACATTGTGCTTATGGTAATATGTATTCCTCTTACCATATACAGGGCAGGATACTTTGATCCAATGGACATCCTGATCAAGGTGGTGTGCAATGTATTTCTGATCCAGTCCCTTGTCCCCAATGCGGGTATCGCCGCTTCACTTAACGGAGTGTCATGGTATCTGTCTACAATACTGATCCTTTATATCATCTTCCCGTATCTCTACAGGGCGTTTAAGAAAATAGGATCTAATGCGGTATATGCATGCCTTCTCGTATTGTGGGTGGTACTGCAGACTGCCGTTCTCTTTGTGACATACAGATACTGCCGCATAGACAGCATGATAGTGTATCTTACCCACTGCTGTCCCCTTTACAGGATATTCGATCTGCTCAGCGGAATGATGCTGGGATTCATGGTCAGGGAAAACGGAAGAAATACTGTTGGCCATGACTATTTCAGATTAAGTGCGGGATCTGTGGTAAAGAGCATACTTGAGATCGCAGTCATTGCCGCAGTGGGATGGCTTGTATATCTGTGGCAGAATGACAATACCAATATCTTCCTGTCACATGCTCCCGTGATCCCTGTCATCTCCACGCTGCTCGTGTGGCTGTTCTACAGAAAGTCCGGGTTCCTTACCCGGATCCTTACCAATAAGGTTACTGTATTTGTGGGAAATCTGAGCGGATATGCATTCCTCATACATTTCCCCATTGTTGTATATATCAATACATTTATCTTCCCCCACCTGTCGGTGCTTAAGAGGACGATCATTCACGGGATCCTGTTCCCCGGAAGTGTCACTGCGACACTTGTACTTTCGTACCTCTATTCTACAAGGATCGCAGGAAGATTCAGAAAATAAACCGATCTACCCATAGGATATTGAAGCATTCGGAATTCCCGGACCGCGTATCTGCTGACTGTTCATGGTCAGCCGCAGCTTCACAGGATCTGTAATGGCAGATCCCTCATCGGCGTATCGCCGGAAGTATCCAAGAACAATACATGATCGTTAAACAGCCGCTGTAGCGGTTATTATTGAAATCCGGAGTGATATGAGAAGACCTCTTGCATTTATCTGCGCCGTCATCGTTGTATCAGTCTTCATCGGAAACCTTATGGGGATATTACCCTTTGAGAAGACTAAGCCCCTTCCTGAAGACGGGGCATACATAACCTTAAGCGGAGTCGCAGATGAGATACATGACAATTACATAATAGTGAGTGATGCGTATATTGATGATGCCATGTCCGGGCTGAAGCTTCTTGTGAGGTTCGATGCCGTGCCGGACCTGAGCATAGGGGAGGGTGTGGTGATAGGCGGAGAATATGCCTCCTTTAAGCCTGGAATGAATCCCGGAGAGTTCAATGCTTATGAGTACTATACCTCCAAGGGATATGACGGCAGTGTCAGAAGAGCGGTACTTATCGCTTCGGACGGATGCTACTTACATATAAGGGAAGGACTAAGAAGATTCAGACTGTCCCTTAAAGCCAGGATTTATGAAGTGTGTCCGGAGAAAGAGGCATCCGTTCTGTGTGATCTTCTCCTGGGGGATAAAGAGGGCATCGATGAAGAGACTGAGACCCTGTATCAAAACAGCGGCATTGCCCATATCCTGAGCATATCCGGACTACACATATCGATCCTTGGGATGGGGTGCTTCGGACTGCTCAGAAAGCTTAAATGCCGTGAGGTGCCTTCTGCCATGATCTCAGCAGGCATCCTTGTGCTGTATGGGACGATGACAGGTATGAGCGTCTCTGCATCAAGAGCCATAGGAATGTTCGTTATCCGCATGTTCTCCCACCTCTTCGGACGTACGGACGACCCACCCACATCCCTCGGGATAATTGCGGCTCTTACGGCGCTGACACATCCTGCCCTTGTTACGGGTGCGGGATTCCTTCTTTCCTACGGAGCGGCGTTAGGGATACTTGCATTTCTCCCCGCTGTAAGGAGGATATGCATATCCTTTAAGAGAAGATACCCCTCTTATCCGGGGATGCCAAAGGGAAAGCGTATCCTGCCTTTGTGCGAACAGGCACTGCATGTAACAGCAAAGGCTATTGTAAGCAGCCTGTCGATCATACTCTTTACACTGCCTGTGCAGCTGTGGTTCTTCTTCCGCGTGCCTGTATATGCGGTGTTTCTGAACCTGCTGATCCTTCCCTGTATGTCACTTCTTGTATTCTCCGGAATGCTGATGCTCATACCGGGACTGGGGATTATCGGAAGCATCAGCTGCCTGCTCCTTGACATATTCGAAGAGCTTTGCAGACTATCTGAAAGGCTGCCCTTTCATTCATGGAGTCCCGGGAGACCCGGAGCATTGCCGGTAGTGATCTATTACCTGGGGATACTTATCATCATATTAATGGGGAATCCATCTGAGGCCGCCCGTGTTGTCAGGCATATTCCCAGACCCGCCTTCAAATCCATGCCCCGGCGTGCCATCAGGCGTGACCGATCGCCTGTAAGCAGCTTACCGGAACCTGCCGGTGACCGGATACCCTGTCTTGTGATATTCGCGTTAACGCTTGCAGGAATGCTTTACATGCTGGGCTTTCCCCACCTGACGCATGATACTGCCACCCAGCTCTATGTGGGTCAGGGCAATTGCAATGTGATGATAACGGATGCGGGTGAGGTGTATATGTTCGACGGAGGATCAACGTCAAGGAGGAATGTCGGTGAATACATAATCCTCCCCTTTCTCAGATATAACGGCATAACATGCATAGATGCCATATTCATCTCACATTCAGATGAAGACCATATGAACGGCTGCTTGGAGCTTCTTGAGAATATGGACGACTGGGATATTGATATCGGAGGCGTATATATCCCCCCCCAGCAGATGAATGACGGGACCGGTAATACCTCAAGACTCATCGCGCTTTGCTCTGAAAAATCTGTAAAACTCCAATGCATAAGCGCGGGGGATAAATGGTACAGCGGTGATACCTTTTTTACATGCCTTCATCCGGGATCAGACTTTGTGCCTGAGGATGCCAACAGCGGATCAATGTGTATCCTTGCGGCTTTCCCTGCAGACGACCTGGGCACATCGTCCATTGCATCAGGAAGCGGTCCGATCCCCATGGAATATGCCGGCAGTCACACGATCCTTCTTCCCGGCGATATGCAGGGGGCAGGAGAGCGCGCGCTTACTGAGGCCTTTGCCGATAACGGATCACTTTTTAATTCCGGCACAGACGTCTACATAACCTCACATCACGGTTCCTCCGGTTCATCCTCGGTGCAGTTCCTCGAAGCAGTCAGACCGCAGCTTGCCATAAACAGCGCGGGCCTTGATAACAGATACGGACACCCCCATGAAGAGACCCTTGCACGCCTTGACGATGCAGGCTGTGCTTACCTTAACACCTTCGAAACAGGAGCCGTAACCCTGTATATGTCAGGTGAGGATATAAGGGTGCGGACCTATCTGCCCTTATCACCGGATCCGGAATCGACAAATAATGAGTAAAAGATGGGATATTATTGCAACGAATGGGTAGTATTTTTGCCGGACAGACCTTAAGATTTTAGTGACATGAGAAACGGCCCATATAGTGAAAGGAGCTGTGATGAGCGATAAATTCAGATGGTGTTTTATAGGCTGCGGTACCCTTGCCAAAATAGTGGCAGCCCAGTTAAATGAATCCGGAAGGCACGAGATAGTATCCGTCTTTGCCCGCAGATCTGAAGCGAGCACGGAGTTTTCGAAGACATTCGGCGGAAAGGCTTATGAGACCGCAGAGGAAGCCATAAGTGCAGGGGATGTGGACGGAGTCTATATCGTAACTCCCCACAGGAGCCACTGCGAATATTCCAAGCTTGCCATTAACCTGGGAAAGCCTGTGCTCTGTGAGAAGCCCTTTACCATAAACCTTAAGGAGACAAGGGAGGTTATAGAGCTTGCCCGCGAAAAGGGAGTCTATATAACCGAAGCCATGTGGACATGGTTCTCCCCTGTGGGAAATCAGATCAAAAAGTGGCTTGATGAGGGAGAATTCGGTGACGTGCTCGAATGCGTCGCTGACTGCAGGACCAACTCCTGTAAATATGCTCCCAGAGTCTCCGACCCTGCTGCAGGCGGCGGTGCGGTGCTTGATATGGGCGTATATTCCATCTATTACCTCTACAAGCTCTTCGGAAAACCTGACAGCATCGAGTGCAGGGGCGATGTCCATGACGGCATCGACTGGTCTGAGGAGGTTATATTCAGATATGCCGACGGACGTGCTTTTAAGGCACTTTCCTCCATTGACGATGAAGGCGCAGATCCGCAGCTTGACCTGAAGGGGAGCAGGGCCTCCATCCATGTGGGTCAGCTCCACTATGCAGGCTATGCCTCATTTACTGATGCGGAGGGCAATCTGAAGGAGTTTTCCGGTGACGGGAGCTACCTCAACGAATTCGACATCGTTTCCTCCGAGATGAGGGAGGGACTTAAGGAGAGCCGGTATATCACCCACTCAGACACCCTGACAGTAATGGAAATCCTTGATGAATGCAGGCGCCAGATGAACCTTAAATACGATTTTGAAGACTGATGCATCGATCCTCCGACCAACCACCCGGCCGGGGGATTTCTTCATAAAAAACCGCGTTTTTTTAAGATTTTCTGCCTTGATACAAATAGTGAAAATTGGTAAAATAACAATGGTCTGTATGAGACCTGAAAGGAGCTTTCGAAATGGCAGAAAACGAAAAGAAAGGCGCAGCGGCAGCAGCCGAAAAAACTAAGGGATTTGTCGCAGAATTCAAGAAATTCATCATGCGCGGAAATGTGCTCGACATGGCAGTCGGTGTTATCATCGGCGGAGCGTTCCAGGCTATCATCTCCAGCCTTGTCAAGGACATCATCATGCCGGTCATCACTCTTCTGACAGGCGGCATCGATTTCAACAACTGGTTCATTGCTCTCGACGGCAGCAACTATGCTACACTCGAAGCTGCACAGGAAGCAGGAGCCTCCACTCTTAACTACGGTGTGTTCATCACCGCTGTCATTAATTTCCTTCTCATGGCCATCGTTGTATTCCTCATCGTTAAGGCTATGAACAAGGCTTCCGATAAGTTCAAGAAGAAGGAAGAGGAAGCACCCAAGACCACCAAGATCTGCCCTTTCTGCAAGAGCGAGATCAACAAGGATGCAACCAGATGTCCTCACTGTACTTCGGAGCTTAAAGATTGAGAATCTCGAACTTTCTGATGAATATATGTAAAAACAACAAGGCAGGCACTGCGGCAAAAGCGGTGCTTGCTTTGTGCGTATGTGCTGTCCTTACCGGATGCGGATCCGGTTCGGATAATCTTAAGACTGCATATGAAGCTCTTGGCAACCTGGATTATCCCGCAGCCATGAATGCACTTGCCGGCGCCGAGGAGGCGGGCGAGGATGCAAGGGAGATTGCAAGGGCCAGGGGAATTGCCTGCATAGGTCAGGCTGACTATGTAAATGCCGCAAAATATCTCCGGGAAAGCCTTAATTCGGGAACCGGCTACCCTGATGAGATGGATGTGGATACCAACTATTACCTCGCAGCTGCTTACAACAACATGGGTGACTATGCGGCGGCCGAGGACAGATACAATGCCATCATCGCTTACTGTGATGATACCGAGAGCTACCTGCTGAGAGCCTCAGTCAGACTTAAGCAGAGCAACTTTGAGGATGCTGTATCTGATTTTAACGTGGTAATATCAAGAAAACCCGACGATTACGATACCCTGATCGGCATATATGAAATGCTGACTGCCATCGGATACCGTGAAGCGGGACTTGAATATATAAAGGGTGCCCTTGCGGGAGATACCGGCAAGATGACCGATTCCGAGAAGGGACGCATGTATTATTATCTGGGGGATTACACCCAGGCTGCGGCGTTTCTGGAGAGTGCCAGAAATGCTGACGGAAGCGTTACCAGTTCTCTTTTCCTCGGACGTACCTACGAGGCCATGGGAGAATACAATTACGCTGCCAATGTATACGAGAGCTATATAGGCACAAAGGGAGCCAACGCAGAGCTGTATGACCAGCTGGGACTCTGCAGGCTTAAGCTGGGAGAGTATGAAGCTGCGCTGGAGGCCTTCAAGGCAGGCATCGAGGCCGATGACGGAACATTTGCCAAGAGTCTTGAATATAACCGGGCTGTGGCATATGAATATGTGTCGGACTTTGAGACAGCCTATGAGCTTCTTAAAGCATATGCCGCAAAATACCCCGATGATCCCGACGCGGCAAGAGAGATACAGTTTCTGGATACCAGGATCAAAACAGAAGAATAAAGAGGCGTTACATGATTGAAAAACTTATAGCACAGATCAAAGAAAAACAGGCACCCATAGTCGTGGGACTGGACCCCAATCTCAAGTTCGTACCTGAGTTCATCAAGCAGAAGGCATTCGCAGAACTCGGAGAGACCTTAGAGGGTGCAGCTCTTGCTTTCAAGGAATACAATAAGGGCATCATCGATGCGGTTGCCGATCTTGTTCCCGCAGTAAAGCCCCAGATAGCAATGTTCGAGCAGCTCGGGATCCCCGGACTCGAGGTTTTCAAGTGGACCTGCGATTACTGCCGCGAAAAGGGACTTGTGGTCATCGGAGATATCAAAAGAGGCGACATCGGCTCCACATCAGAGATGTATGCCGTAGCCCATATCGGTAAGACTGTTATCGGATCATCATCCGTTTCCGCATTCAGCGAGGACATAGTGACGGTCAACCCCTACCTTGGTTCCGACGGGGTTCTTCCCTTTGTGAAGGTGTGCGAAGCTGAGAAGAAGGGAATATTCGTCCTTGTCAAGACATCCAATCCCTCCAGCGGAGAGTTCCAGGACAGGGAGATAGACGGAAGACCTCTTTATGAGCACGTTGCAGAGAAGGTAGTAGAGTGGGGAAGCACCACCATAGATCCTGTAACAGGATATTCAGAGGTTGGCGCTGTTGTAGGTGCCACATATCCCGAACAGGGTAAGATCCTCAGAAAGCTCATGCCCAAGTCATACATCCTTGTACCCGGATACGGAGCACAGGGAGGCAAGGGCGCCGATATAGCATACTTCTTCAATGATGACGGCCTTGGAGCCATCGTTAATTCCTCAAGAGGCATCATTGCCGCTTATAAGCAGGAACAGTACGCTCACGTCGGAGAAGAGGGATATGCGGAAGCTTCCAGGCTTGCAGTACTCGACATGAAGGAAGACTTAAGACAGGCTATAGAGAACAGATAAGCGAAAAACATGTAAACGGAGGCAAACTCTATGAAGAAAGTTTTGTTCGTTGCATCTGAGGGGGTGCCGTTCATCAAAACAGGCGGACTTGCGGATGTAGTAGGCTCTCTCCCCAAGTATCTCGACAAGAGATATTTTGACGTAAGAGTTTTTCTGCCGAAGTATGCCTGCATGAAGCAGGAGATGAAGGATAAGCTCGAGTACATCAGCTCCTTCTACATGGATTATAACTGGCAGAATATCTATGTAGGCCTCTTCAAGGCTGAAGTCGACGGCATCACATACTATTTCATCGACAACGAGTACTATTTCAGCGGCCCCAAGGTATATAACGACGATCCCAGATATGAGATTGAGAGATATACATATTTCTGCAAAGCAGTCCTTTCCGCGCTGCCTCTGCTTGATTTCAGACCCGATCTGATCCACTGCCACAACTGGCAGACAGGACTGATACCCGTATATCTCAAGGAGCGTTTTGCCGGCGGCGAATTCTATCGCGGCATTAAGACTGTCATCACCATCCACAACCTCAAGTTTCAAGGTAAGTGGGATGTGAAGACGGTTAAGAATATCACCGGACTCCCCGATTACTTCTTTACTCCCGATAAGCTTGAATCCTACAAGGATGCCAATCTTCTCAAGGGAGGAATAGTCTTCGCGGATGCGGTAACCACCGTAAGCGATACCTACGCAGAAGAGATCAAGACACAGTTCTACGGCGAGGGACTGGACGGACTCTTAAGAGCACGCAGCAATTCCCTCCGCGGTATAGTCAACGGGATCGACTACGATAAGTTCAATCCCGCAACGGATGATTATCTTGTAAAAAAATATAACGCAACCAACTTCCGCAAGGAGAAGGTGAAGAATAAGAGAGCCCTTCAGGAGCAGCTGGGACTTACCGTTGATGACAAGAAGATGATGATCGGTATCGTCTCGAGACTCACAGACCAGAAGGGATTCGATCTTATCGCTTACGTGATGGATGAACTCTGCAGGGATGACATCCAGCTGGTGGTACTCGGAACCGGAAGCGAACAGTACGAGAATATGTTCAGACATTTCGACTGGAAATATGCTGACAAGGTCTCTGCCAACATCTACTATTCCGATGAACTGTCCGACAGGATCTATGCATCCAGCGATGCGTTCCTTATGCCTTCGCTGTTTGAGCCCTGCGGCCTTTCACAGCTCATCGCTCTCCGTTACGGAACCATTCCCATCGTAAGAGAGACCGGCGGACTCAAGGATACCGTAGAGCCCTACAACGAGTACGAGGGCAAGGGAACAGGCTTCTCCTTCGTCAACTACAATGCGCACGAGATGCTCCATACCATCCGCTACGCGGAAAAGATCTACTATGACCGTCGTCGTGAGTGGAACAAGATGATCGACCGTGCGATGGCAGCCAACTTCTCATGGGAAGTATCAGCCAATAAGTATCAGGAAATGTACGACTGGCTCTGCCAGAACTGAACTGCATTTGAAGGGTGTTGGGTTACAGAACCCGCTCTACAAGCGGTTTACAACGATTTGTACCACAAAATTGCTTGAAAATACTAGATTTGTAACATCTGTTACTTAATCAAGCATACCATAGGATCAAAAATTTAACAAGCGTTTTTCAGAAAAGACACTATCTCAAAAAGTAACTTTTGGAGGAGTGTCTTTTTTCTATGGAAATAATCGTCAGAAAGGAAAAAACAAATGGATGAAAAGGCAAAGAAAACACTGAAGATCCTGGAGGAGATGACCCGGGAGGAAACACGTGAACCAAGACGAAAGTACCTGAACCTTTCACGTGCAGCCAGGGTTTACAGAATTTCAAGAGACCGCCTTATAGACCGGGCAAAAAAAGCAGGTGCCTATTATGACATGGGAAATAGAAATTTTCTCATAAATATGGACAAGCTGGATGAGTATTTTGAAAAGACCGGAGAGCTGAAAAAAAGGTATCCCGATGATGACGAACCTGAAGAGGATGAATGGGAAGACGAGGATTTATAACACGAATTGAACGGGTCAGGAAAGAAAAAGATAACAAAAAAGGAGTCTTATCATGTGCCTAGTGCCCCTTGCTGCAGCAAGTCCTTCGGCTAACGTCCGAAACGTGCATGATCTTAACTCCTGTGTTCAAAGAGTAACCCTAACAGAGCAAAATGTCAATTCAGGCCTTGAAACGAAGACAGGTCAATAGAGGAAAGGAGAAGCAGTATGAAAAACGAACTTACAGCGACAGTGCAGATATTGCGTATTGCACAGGGGCTACGGTAAACGCCGTAGGAGGACATTACATGGAAAACAGTGAGAACAGATTTCCCGAAGAGCTGGTCCAGATAAGGATCCAGGCTGACAGCTCTTATCAGATAAAGCGAATCATTGAGAGTTTGAAGATGATCAAAGGCTTTGAACTGATGAGCGAATCCGGGATCAAAAGGAACAACGGGGCAGGTCCCAAACTCAGGTTGTTCGCTACATTAAAGGATCTTAAGGCAGAAAAGAAAAAACTACAGAAAAAGAACAGATATAACAAATTCAATTAATACGGAGGCCTATTATGTGCAAAGTAATCGCAATAGCTAATCAGAAGGGTGGTGTCGGAAAGACCGTCACAACAGAAAATCTTGGTATAGGACTTGCATCGCAGGGCAAGAGAGTTCTTCTCATCGATGCCGATGCCCAGGGGTCACTGACCGCAAGTCTTGGTTTTGGGGAACCGGATAAGATCGATTATTCTCTTGCCTCGGTTCTCGGACTTTTGATAAACGATGAACCCTTTGATCCCCTTGCCGGACTTCTTCATCATTCCGAGGGCGTAGATCTTATGCCGGGAAATATAGAACTTTCAGGAATTGAGGTGTCACTTGTAAATGTGATGAGCCGTGAGACCATGCTGAGGGAGTATATCGGATGGATGAGACCTTTATATGATTACATCCTTATCGACTGTACCCCTTCACTGGGTATGCTAACCGTAAATGCCCTTGCAGCGGCCGACAGCATCCTTATTCCGGTACAGGCAGCATTCCTGTCCGCTAAGGGCCTTGAGCAGCTCATTAAGACCATCAGCAAGGTCAAGAGGCAGATCAATCCGGGTTTGGAGATTGAGGGGATTCTGATGACCATGGTAGACGGCAGGACCAATTATGCCAAAGAGATAATCCAGCTTCTCAGGGACGGTTATGAGGGGCAGATCCGTTTCTTTACAAGTGATATACCGCTTTCAGTCAGGGCTTCTGAGATATCTGCAATAGGAGTCAGCATTTATAAGCATGATCCGAAGGGAAAGGTTGCCGAGGCATACCGCTCTCTTACGAGGGAGGTGATCAGCCATGAGTAAATCTATCGCCGGAAAGATCAAGATTAACTCTTTTGCGGATATCGTCGGAGGCGATGATACCGCCATTACCGAGGTTCCTGTAAAAGATCTCCATACCTTCTATGACCATCCATTCAGAGTTATTGATGACGAAAAGATGGAAGAGACCGTTGAAAGCATCAGAGAGTATGGGGTTCTGATGCCTGGGATTGTCCGCCCGAGGAAGGGCGGAGGTTATGAGATCATTGCCGGACACAGGAGAAAAAGAGCCTGTGAGATCATCGGGCTTGAAACCATGCCTGTTGTCATCCGTAATTACACCGATGACGAGGCTGTAGTGGCCATGGTGGATTCAAATATACAGAGGGAGGATATTCTGCCCAGTGAAAAGGCACGGGCCTACAGGCTCAAATTTGAGGCTGTAAAGCATCAGGGAAAGGAAGGCGGAAGAAGTTACGACAAGATCGGAGAGGCTGCCGGTGAGTCTGCTAAGACTGTTCAGAGGTATCTGGCTCTTTCAAACCTTTCGGATGAGCTTCTTGAGCGTGTTGATTCAAAACAGATCCCGGTTCGTGCAGGGATCGAACTTTCATATCTTCCGGAAATTGAGCAGGCCTGGGTTGAAGAGGAGCTGTCGCAGACTACTGCGATCATGACGCCTTCAAAAGCTGCGATCATAAGGAATCTTTATAAGTCTCACGAGCTTACTCTTGCCACGATAAGGCTGATACTTGCATCGGAAAAGCCTGCACCCAGGAAAGTGACTATAAAAGCTGACAGGCTCTCACAGTTTTTTCCTGAGTATATGTCTGAACAGGAGATAGAAGAGACCATATACAAACTTCTTGAGGAATGGAGACAAAAGCAATGAGTGAAAAATCGGATTTTGAATATTATTACGGGGCGGACTCCGAGCAGTTCAGCTTTCTTATGATACCCAAATTCCTGATCAGGGAAGAGAAATTCTCTGATATGTCTGACGGTAGCAAAATGCTTTATTCCCATATGCTTGAGAGGATGAGCCTGTCACGAAAAAATGGCTGGTATGACGAAGAAAACAGAACATATATCATTTTCAGCGTTGATGCAGCTATGGCAGAACTCAGGAAATCCAAACCGACGGTCATCAAGTTCATGAAGGAACTGGAAGATAAGGGGCTTATAGAGAGAAGAAAACTCGGTCAGGGCAGACCTTCCATCGTATATGTGAAGAAGTACACTTCCGAAAAACAGCCCTCAAAACCGCTCCCAGAGCCTGAAGTAAAAAATCTTTACTTCAAGAAGTCAAATAATTTTACTTCTAGAAGTAAAGAATCTTTACCTCAAGAAGTAAAGAATGTTGACTTCAAGAAGTCAAAGGATTTTACCTCAAGAAGTCAAAACATTTTACCTCTAGAAGTAAAGGAACTTGACCCTAATAATAATGAGTGTAAAGAACCTGAGATGAATAATAAATCATATCCATCCATATCCTTTTCAACGGAAGATGAAGGCGATTTTGGGGGGCGAAAGGATATTGATATGATTGATGACACCGATCCTGAAAAGCTTCAGGAGATGTGGACAGGAATTATAAGGGATAATATCTCGTACGATGAGCTGATCAAAACTCATAAGTGGGACAAGGAGCGGATAGATGAATTTGTCCGTTTAATGGTCATGGTCATATGCTTTGGGCAAGACTCATACAATATCAGCGGATGTAGAATCCCGGCTAAGGTAGTACGCTCCCAGTTTGAGAAGCTGGATATGGATCATATCCTTTATGTGCTCGAATCATTTAAAAAGACAAATGTTCCGATGACAGCACCTGACAATTATATAATCGCTTCTCTGTATTCATCCTACAACACCTCATATAACGAGACCGCCCAGCAATGCAACTATGATATGAGCAGACCACTTTAGGTCCGACGGACCTAAAGTAAAAAACATGAAATATAATGGAAATAAATCGCGGGCTTGAGAGTAATCTTAGGCCCTTTTTGTAACTAAAGGTCCGACGGACCTAAAGTGGATTTTCTTCTGTAATAGATCTTTTTATCGTATAATTTATTGGGGGGGCAGATGAAGTACCATTTATAAGAAATCAGTTAAATTCAGGAGTGAATGATATGGACGGTATTGCGATAAGACAGGAAACAGAAAAAGATTATAGGGCAGTTGAGGAACTTACCCGTAATTCATTCTGGAATGTATATAAGCCGGGAGCGGATGAGCATTTCTATGTGCATACAATGAGAAATCATCCTGACTTCATCCCCGAGCTTGCTTTTGTGTTGGAGAAGGATGGTGAGATCATCGGAAATATCATGTACACCAAAGCTTGGCTGGAAGATGAAACCGGAAAGAGAAAAGAAATAGTTTCTTTTGGACCGCTGTGTGTTGCACCTGAGTATCAGAGACAGAAGCTGGGGAAAATATTGATAGAGCATTCTTTTGATGCCGCTCGCAAGATGGGATATGATGTGAATATCAATTTTGGAAATCCGGGTAACTATGTCAGTCGTGGATTTGTCAGCTGCAAGAAGAAAAATGTCAGCTGTTTTCAGAAGGGGAATTTTCCAACAGCACTCCTTGTATGTGAATTGATTCCCGGTGTGTTAGATGGTCACGAGTGGATGTATATAGCAAGCACTGCAGCTGATTGCTGCGAAGATACAGCAGCAGTAGAGGAATTTGATAAAACATTCCCGGCAAAGGAAAAGAAATGGATGCCGAGCCAGGAGGAATTCTATATCTACAGGAATTCTTCAGTGATTCGGTAAATGAAATAACTTTCAGATAATGAAATAAGCAAATCGAAATTTAACGTAGGTTGATATGGATACTTTCATAGGGCTGCTTGCGGATATCGCAGATGTATTTCTTGACCTATTGATTAATAAGATCATAGGCAGATTTAAAAAGAAGGATAAAACTGATATATAGCATCTCAATATATACCTCGGAATATAAATGAGTATGACAACTCGGATTCTGTGGGGCTGGCAGTGTTACTGCGCCCAGAATCGTTCCCTGGGTCAAGCCTGTTATCGACAGTTGGCAGGATCAGGAAGTAAAAAAATATGTGATTTATCTTAGACAGTTTACTGGGAGGAGCGAAAATGACGAATTTTGACAAGGTAAGAAATTATTACAAAAGCTTTGACGAGCAGAATCGCCTGTTAAGCAGTAACAGTGGTCGTCTGGAATTTGAGACCACCATGGAGATCTTGAAAAAGTACCTCCCCGAAAAGGCTACGGTTTTAGACCTTGGTGGAGGCGCAGGTGCATATTCTTTTCCGCTTGCCGCCGAAGGATATGAGGTTTACCTTGCCGATCTTTCCGAAGAACTGATAGGTAAAGCCAAAGAGTACGGCAGGACACAGGATGCATGTCCCATAGCCTACGATGTGAGAAATGCCACAAATTTAGGCGCTTATAAGGATGAGCAGTTTGATGTAGTTATCTTGCTCGGACCGCTGTACCATTTGCTGGAAGAATCAGAGCGCAAGCAGTGTGTATCTGAGATTCGAAGAGTCCTTAAGCCCGGAGGGCTTGTTATCGCAGGTTTTATACCGCGCTTGTCAGGAAGTATTGGTATAGTCGACAGATACTTCAATCACCCTGGCCAGGTAAACGAGAATATCCTGCAGCGTGTATTTGAAACCGGACAGTTCAGCAATCTGTTAGATGTCGGTTTCCAGGAAGGTTATTATCCTTCTGTGGATGAGATCGAAGAGCTCTTTTCTGCAAATGGCTTCGATAAGAAGCTGATACGGTCACTTCGCGGCTTCGGATATGAAAAAGAAGATGCATTGTACCGCCTTGAAACGGAAAACCCGGAAATGTTTAAGACCGCAATGAAACTGCTTAACGATACTTCAGAGCAAAAGGCAATAATCGAGATGTGCGGCCATGCAATATACGTCGGGTGCAAACAATAATGCGGTATGACTGAGAAAGACAAATCGGAATTCGACAAGGAAGGACAAACTTATGAAACATTGTGGAACGCAAAAGCTAGAGACAGATAGACTGGTTTTAAGAAGATATGTGAATGAAGATGCTGCAGCGATGTATAATAATTGGGCAGCAGATGAAGAAGTCACTAGATTTCTGATGTGGCCAGCGCATTCGACTCTGGAGGTAAGCCAAGGTGTAATAGAAGATTGGGTAAAACAATACACAAACGAAAGTTATTATCATTGGGCCA
>JAEEGJ010019792.1_pt1 | contig 14758 bp, 17 predicted proteins | sample 8958761 | NCBI WGS metagenome assembly JAEEGJ01 (sample SAMN16246546, study PRJNA631951) | gut metagenome | biome: gut microbiome; feature: rumen; material: RS-attached | host: Bos | place: Iran: Karaj | collected 2018-10 | reverse complement strand
CACCGTTTTCTGCTTTTAGCGTCACGTCAATGGTTTTACCTTGCGTCAGTCGGTTCATGTCCTTCCACGAAAGGTTCCAAAACTCGCACTCTGAGATGCCGAACTTCTCAAACTGCGGTTGAAGATTGTTTGTGACCAAGTGAGATTTGCTCATTATATTTTATTTATATGAAAAAACTCCCAAATTTGCGCGCAAAGATAGCAGAAAAATTTCATGTTACTGTAACAAACCTCGTAAAATTATCATTTCTTAACGATTCAAGAATCAGGATCATTGAAATATTCATGGGCATAAAGAGGCAATATCAGTTCATAATCTAATTGCAAGTAGAACAAATTTAATTCAACCAACAGGTATTTTGTCCTTTTTTCAACTTTTTTTGTATGTCTCTCTTCATTGCTTTTACAACATTAAATAAACCAGAGCCAGGCAATGGCGCGGGATCTATACACACAGTATATTATATTATCTCAATTAATAATGCTTCCTTTGTGTTTTCAAACATGTTCTTAAATTTTTCCACCGTCTTTAAGCCGGAATACTATGTGAGTAATAATAGTTCTAACTTCATTCAGTACGCGTCGTTCTAATGTGGATATGTAGATATGGTATTGACGGTAGAGCTTGGAATTGAACATCTCAAAGTCTATCCCCGTGAAAGCAGGATTGCTGTCAAGGTGAGGGGTACGATCATCACAACAGTCCGTGAACATCTGAAACAACTTTTGTCGAAGTTTCTGTTCCTTGCTTTCTCTTGCCATCAGTTCCCTCAAATGCTCATGAGAAGTATTATTTTCCACATATTGCATGAGGCGATTGAGACGATGACATCTGAAAAATCGTTCAATATCAATTTTCAGACCATACTCATATAGCAATATATGTTGCAACTTGTCATAGTCTGTACCATCCGAAGTTAGATAATTGTCAGAAGTTATTTTTTGAAAAGAATAACGGCAAAAGAGGACGTCCTTTGCTAAAATTCTCATGAGAGGAGTATCTTTGACATATCCCTTATACAAAAGATAATAAGGGTTGTGAATATTATCATGTTGTTCACTCTTTCTCATAATCCTTTCGATATTATTCAAAGAATCTAAAGGTAAAGAAAGTCTGTCGGTGGGTATAAACCTTTTCATAATCTTAATAATTTTATGACCATTCTGTTATTCTTCTGTTATCTGTTCAAGCAGTTTTATGAGAGGCTTCTTTGCCATGAAGCATAGAGCAATAGTACTGCAAACCAGGAAAGGCATTGCAAGTACAAACAAAGGGAGTGACAAAACCAGTTTCCCGTCTTTCAAAAGGAGAATTGCTGCGAGTAGTGTTGATGCACTTAGGGCAAATTCCTTTATTTGCTTATACAATATCTTTTTGTTCATATACATAGAGTGTTTATTCGTTTCTTAATCTTCTATACTGCCATGAGTCCTTCCAGCGATCTATCTCGTAGGCGCGTTCACACATCTGAGGATGACTATTGAAGGCTACTCGACAATTCTGCTGAATGCGGTTCCACCAGGAGTCATTTTCAAAGCGACGGTACTCGCGGGCCTGCTCAACCAACTGGTAGGGACTGCCTTGTATAGTGGAAATTCCGCAGGTCAGTTTTAGCATGGCCGTCTGGAACGTACGTTCGCCAACAACAGCTGCTGCACATCGGTCTGCAGACAATTCACTCTTTCGACTCCAATACTGCATAGCCATCAGAATAGGGCCAAAGGCTGCACGCGATATTATTCTCAACAGGATGCCCAACTCCTCGATAGTGCGAAGTAGAGTATTATATAATGTGTGTTGGCAGAGAATGTGACCACACTCATGTGCCAGGATGCAGCGTACCTCATCTATCGTCATCTTCTCAATAAGTGAGTTGCTGACAGCAATGAAGGTATTCGTTTCACCATAGGTATAGGCGTTCATTACAGGGTCGTTGTAGATATATAATTCTGGTTCGCGGATGCCAACACGTTTCACAACACCCTTAAATGCCTGATAGAGTTCTGAGAAGTTCCTACTGTTGACTTTAACCATAAAGCCCATGTTCTCGCCACGAAACACTTGTTCGTAGCCGTATTCCATCGAGGCTCGGATCAATTCGTCGAAGCCTTTTATCTTCCTGAGCATCTGAAGAGCTTTGGCGTCTTCTGGATGCATGATGTCACTTGCCTTCATAATTCTAAATCTATTGAGTGATTGCTGCTGTCTGACGGAAACGCATAGATGCCACCATAATGACGGCAGGAATCATTACACGATAGGCAGGGGAAGCGATGTCGCTAAGAGTCCAGCCTGCTACCACAGCCCAACCAACTGGGCCTGCAGCAATGCTCAGATAGCGTCCTACGGTACTCATTCCCATCATCGTAATCCAGCGGCCTAATAGCATGTTAGCAATACGAAACGTGACGTAGTAAATCATCTCTGTTAGCAGATAGGTGTTACGACGGATAGCAAATAGAATAGCAGAGACAAGCATCTGATGGTTCAGGCTCTTGTGTTGTATTCCGGCTTTATCTGCCAAATTCCTCAATTCTTCATCAGACATCTTGGCTGTAGCCTGTTCACAAATAGAGGTTAACAGTTCGTGCTCCATTGCCTGAGTATTATCACTGTCATTCACTTTGACGCGCATTCTTTTACAGACGCGGCGAACAATTGTTTCATAACTGTCAGCTTCACCTTTCTTGCAGAAGGTCTTAACTGTGTTACTTCCAAATTTGCGCAATTCGTCTGCGATTTCTTTTGCCAACAGAGTCATCCTCTCGGGATAATACTTAATGTACGAATCCGCATTTGTCAGTTCTTCACTTAATCGTACTTCACCTTTGTCATTATAGGTGAGAATATCGCACAGCGTGCGAAGATCTTCGTTTGGACATGTCTCTAAGAACATGAGATCTTTGTCTACTTTCATTGGTTTCATATTTCTCATTTCGTTAAAAGTTGTTTGTCTAACTTGTTAATCATATATTCACATTCTATCCTGTTAATCAATCGTGTATTCGCAGCTAATTTGTCTAACGTTACTATATACCCTCCAAGATCAAATTTTCTCATAGAGCTTAGATGTCCCAGATATGATTGATACATGGTTACTGCCAAATCACCGCTTGTGGCTATTATGTCTGAATAAGCTACAATCTTGTTAGTTCTTGCCTGATAGGCTTTTTCGTCCGATTCAGAATCCATACAAAGCCGATGCATAAATGCAATAATAAAATTAATAAGTTTTGTCGCAACACAACCTTCCAAGTATGTTCCTGTGTTAAATCCATAAATAGAAAGCCTTCGCGCAAAATCGGGTGATATACTCGATATAAGAGGTAATGGCAAGCTCATTGAACTTGGTAAGTCTGTCATTAGATGAACGACTTCTTTTGCCAATGCAGTCCCTAGCGTTATCCATCCCTCTTTCCCTTCTTTCTGTATTCTCTCAAATACAGACTTAAAAATGATGGGAGTTGAAGCTGGTTGGCAGATTGTATCTAACGACACCATTGCAGCTTTCCCGTTCCTTTGAGTTCGTTCATGAAGTTCTGTATTAACATGCCAACTTCTGAAATCGTTTCTAGTGATTGTACCCGTCATAATGTTTGCTGTGCCTATCAGCAATCCCAAGAAAGGGTCATGTCCAATAGCGCTGACACGATGATTGAGTCCGGAAAAACCAGGCCTTGAAGCCGTAGATTGTTTATATATGCCATCCAATACTATAGCATCGAAGGGAACAGGATTGGTTATTATTTCTTCCCGTGAACAATAATACTTTTTATTTGCCCTATTACTGTGCTCTTCTGAATGAAAAGGATTAATCTTGGCCAAATCACTATCCTTCATCCTCCTCATTTTCCTGATTATTATTTTTGAACATCCATGTAAGATACAGGCAATCACCAAGAACGTTATATCTTTCTTATTAAAGATTGAGGACAAGCGATTAAACTCCTGTTGAGCCTCTGAGAGAATAACGTCTGCTCTATATGCCGCAGCAATCTTGGATTCAAAGATATATGTGGTATCCTCTGTCTGTTTCTTCCAGTCTTCTATCATATCTTGTATATCCATAATTGTACCTATTTCGATTTATTCAAGAGCGCGTCCAAGATCTGTTTAAACAGTTCTATGTCTTTTTTTCTTAGATCATCCATTTTTTTTAGGTCATCTCCATACTTTTTCGCGGCTTTTGCTTCGGCCTCTTTTACGGCTTTAGGGACATCATTACGAGTCTTAAACCAATGATGCACGTAGCCACCTGCATAAATGGTCAATGCTCCCGCTACTTCTATAAGACTTCTTTTCGAGATGGCAAGATTTGCCGTTTTAAAAATAACTGTAGTATTCATATGTTTTGCTTTAGAATTTGCTGCAAAATTAGTACGAAAGTTTAATGAATCAAAAAATAAAAGGTCATAGTATATGGAAAGTTTATTTTGAAGAATATAACACCATATAACAATAAAAATATACTCATTTTAATCATAACATTAAAATAAATATATCGAATTCTATAAAAATATGCTATAAAATATAATTTATATATTGAATCTTTGCCTGTTTGAAATAAAAATATTACCTTTGTGCCGAAAATATGAATCATATGGTTAGCAGAACTGATTATAGCGAAGAACAACTAAAGGCAATAGAGCAAAATACCAATATTGCAATGGAAGTATTTGATTTCATAATCAAACTCCCTTCACCTTTGTCCGAATTTGTCTTTAAACAAATCGTTGAAGACTCATATTATATCGCAAGTGTTCAGCAATTCGACGAAATCAAAAAACAATTATTAGATTCTATTTGTTTTAGTTTCCAATCCACGAAAAGTGTTGATATGGTATGTAAATATCTGGGAATCCTTAACCACTATAAAGAGGTTGATAATCTCATCATGGATTGCATTGAACTAAACAAGAAACTTAATGACTTATGCAAGTTCGATCATCTTCCACTTATAGATGATTTAATCATGGCTTTTCCTTGTTTCTCTGTTGAGGTAATTGGAGATGACTACCTTGAAAACATGTGGGAACTTGTGCGTAGAAAGATTATGGACTTAGAGGGTGTAAATGATGATAACGAATCATATAATAGTGTTGAAAGAGAAAATTGTTTCGTAAAACTTGGGTATCAATCATTATTTGAAAAATGGGCATGTGATTGTGTTCCTGTTGGCTTAAATAAAACTATTTATAACTGGTATTGTAAAGGAGAAATAATAGACTCCATTTTAGACACCATATTCAAGTGTGGGGTTACATCAATCTCTCGTAGCGTATGGGATTTGCTGGTAAAAAAATGTGAGCAAAATTATCACTTGTCAATTATTACGCAACAGAGATACAATTTGTATCGTCTATTTGCACCGAATTTGCAAGGCTTTGAGTTCGTCTACAAAGGGGAAAAGAAAGAAGAATATAGAGAAATTAGAGCCTCTTTACCATGTATTCCAAAATCAAATGCAGACACTACACCAGTAGATGACGAGGAAATGTATAATTTACATGAAAGGCTTTGCTTACGTGGCGAGTTAGATTGCACCTTCCAAAGTTTCAAGTCAACTTTTTCTGGAAGCACTCAAACAACCCTCCCAATTATATGGCTTAAAGGTCAAAAAGAATTAGCGTCGTTCCTTTACGTTCTTCGAGCAGGGGGAACTACCGACATAAGTTATTCAAACCAAGCGGCAAAGGTTTTTATACAAAAGAACGGAAAATCATGCAAAGCAACTACTCTTAATCAACCAGATTACGAGATTGTTAAAGAATATAAGAGATTATTTTGTGAAGTAGGTATATACCGTAAATAACCAGCCTGACATGAAAAAAAATACTCCCAAAGATTTAAAAAAATATGAGAAGCTTTATAGCGAAGAGAGTTTAATGACCAAAATCTCTAGATTTGCTAAAAAAGCGGGACTTAACACAACGTATTATGTGTTATTGTTATACCAAACGCTGATTTCTGGCAAAACTCCTCTCAAAGATAAAGCTGTAGTAATCGGAGCGTTAGGATATTTTATATGCCCAATAGATCTAATTCCAGATATGATGTTTGGTACTGGATTCTTGGACGATGCGTCTATACTTCTCTATGCAATCAATGTTGTTGCGAGTAGTATCACCCAAGAAATTAAGTATGAAGCTAGAAAACAGCTTCATCAAATATTTGAGTTTGATGATAGCGAATTAGATGATTCGTATTGAGAATTGAATTGCATAAGTAGATGTAGAAAGATTATTATTTCATTTTTAGTGATTATTTCAACTTTTATTTGTATATTCAAAACAAAATGTGTAAATTTGCACACATAATTTGATTCAACTGCAGCAGAACTGTGGAATTCTATCAGAGAATAGTTTTTTATTCTATAGATACTGTATTATTATTAACATTTAATTATTATAAACAATGAAAGAAGTAAAGGACAACCGAGTAAGTGACAACTTCACATTTGTGGAGCCAGAACTCTCTGTCACAATCTTCTCCGACGATCTTATCCTCGCGGATAGTGACAGATGTTGCGATGATCATGCCAACTTCGTAGGTTATACTTAATCAAAAGTAACTTACTCGCGACTAAAGATCCCCTTTGGTTTTGTAAATCACAAGGGGTTCTTCAATATTATGGTTATGTTTACAGTTCAACTTGCAGGTGTTAATATTTTAATTAACACTGTTTATCCACAGACAGAAATGGCTTTCGTTGATTTCATCACCAACGAAAAGTATGACTATCGTATTGACGTAACAATACAAAGAGTTAACGAAGAACGTAATCTTTTGCAGAACACTTATCCTAAAAAGAAATTTCTAGATTTTGAAATTGAAGCCAATGCATTATACAGAGATATTCCTAAAATATTAATTAAGGAAAATGTTATTTTGCTTCATGGAGTACTAATTTGCATGGAACAAAAGGGCTATATCTTTACAGCTCCATCAGGAACGGGTAAAAGCACACATGTTAGATTGTGGCGAAATGTTTTTGGTAATAAAGTAAAGATAATCAATGGAGATAAACCTCTTCTTAAACTTTCAGATAATGGAGTGTTTGCATATGGTTCTCCATGGAAAGGCAAAGAGAAAATTGGATTTAATGAAAGTGTTAAATTGTCTAGTATATGTTATTTGCAAAGGTGTGAAAGAAATTTCATTGAACGAGTCCAATTTGACACAAAATCATTATCTTGGTTGTTAGAACAAAGCCAAATAAAGGGTCTAGAATCTTCAATTGTTGATAGGGTTAGATGGTTTAAGAATGCCGCAGAACATGTGACATTATATAGTCTTAAATGTAATATCAGCGATGAATCCGTAAAAGTAGCCTATTGTGGAATGAACAGCTAACTAAAGATGAAAAAGAGACTTGTAAACTCTATATTAGATGTTCTAAACAATTGTGGTTATGTGACCTACAAGATATCTGGGAAAAGCATGGAACCTATGATTTCTCCTAACAGAGATATTGTTACTATAAAAAGAAAAACAAAGAGTGTAGAATTACATGAGAATGATGTCGTATTATATCGTCAAAAAGGGAAATTGATACTACATAGAATTGTAAAAGTTATGCCTAAGGGTGAATATGTAATCTTAGGAGACAATTGCTCTCGTAGAGAATATGGAATTCGTGAGGATGATATAGTTGGTGTTCTCACTAGTTTCAAACATAATGGTATTCACTACGAAACAACAGATTCCAAATATACAGACTACGTTAAGAGATTAAGAGAAACAGAAAATGTGAGGACTAAAAGAAAGTTGATTTATGATATAATTGTTCAACATTTACACTTTTTGCCAGCATCTTCTTATTCTATCCTTAAATCTTTTTTGAAGAAAATAATTGTATATCAAATTTCATTTGTATGACAGTTGGTTATCATATTATAAAAGAGGCATCACCTGCATTGATCAGCATATTAGGAAAGCAAAAATTTGAAGTATGTAATGAATACCGAATTTCAAATTTTACTATCATGGTCAACTGTGATGATGGGATTTTATATCATTCATGTCTAACTGGAGAACTAATTATTGTTACTGATGAATCTATTTCTCGCCAATACTTGATAGAGCATTGGTTCTATGTATTGGTGAATATTGATGAAAAGTTGATGCTCCCCAACATTAAAAATTTGTTACGATGTCTCTCAAAAAAGCAGAAAAAAGGGTATAAGACTTTTGAGATTATAACTACTACATCTTGTAATGCACAATGCTATTATTGTTATGAGTTGGGGTTTAAGCATATGACGTTAAATGAAGAAACTGCCGGTAAAGTTATAGAGTTTATTGACAAGAATAGATACAGTAATAATGTGAAAATCAAATGGTATGGTGGAGAACCTTTAATGAACTTGAAAGCAATAGATATAATATCTGAAGGGTTATTAAAAAAAAGACTCACATACAGTTCTACGATGATTAGCAATGGATTACTTTTTTCAGAAGAAGTTATAGCCAAAGCCAAGAAATTATGGAATTTGCGTAACGTCAGAATTACTTTGGATGGTACCGAAAAGACCTACAACGAAACAAAAAAATACAAAAACTGTGCTGATAGTCCTTTCCGAATTGTACTAAAGAACATTGACAATCTATTGGCAGAGGGTATATCTGTGACAATACGTCTGAATATTGAGGGGAAAAATATGGATGATGTAAAGAAACTGATAGATTATCTGTGCAATAAATACAAAGATAACTTTTTGTTGGACTTTATGTTAAGGCCATTAAATAACACCGAAGAGAACAAACAAATTGAAAGCCTTGGAATAAATAGAGATTCCGTTTTGAATGAAATCACATTGATGAAAGAAAGACTATTTTCAGATGGTTTTTTTGTGAACTGCGGTAAATTGACAGGAATGACATTATGTAGTTGCATTGCAGATAGTGGAAAGTATATAGCAATCAAACCCAATGGAGAATTAGTGTATTGTTCATCTGATTTCGATAAAAAAAACTTCGGATCTGTTTATAATGATTCTCGGCCTATTCCTTTTCCTGAACTAAGCAAACAATTGTTTGAAAAAAAGGCGATTTGTGATGATTGTCCACTTTTCGCAATATGTTCACCGAGTAAATTATGTCCTGCTTGTATTAAGCCGATTTGTAACGAGACACAAAAGCTTTTCAATATAGAAGATGTAAAGTTAACAATGAAGAAAGAATATAGAATTTATAAAGTTAAAAACAATATACGAAATGAAAATTAAAGATATTTTTGAAGAAGAATTAATTGGTTCTGATAAGGTTATGGTATCTTTAGATAATACCGTATTAAATGGAATTGTGCGTGCAAATGAAACTGCAAGCTACATTATTTCTTGTCTTAGGAATGAGACTACCGAAGAACAGATAATCTCATGCGTTTGTAATAGATACAATGTAAATAAAGAATTAGCGCAAAAAGGGGTTGCAAAAATCATAGCTCAATTAAGAGAATTGAATCTTATTGAAGAGTAAACGATAGATATCTTGTTTTTCTATGTGTAATAAATCCACCGATATAGTATTTGTTACGCCCTCAAAGAAGCCAGATATGAGGCAAGAATCAATAGGGACATTGATCCTTGCCCAAAAAGCCTATACGAATAACTTCAAAGTTGCTATAGTTCGCTTCTGGCAAGCAAGTCAAACGAATTACAACGTTTTTGCTGAAGAATTATGCGATCGTATATTCGCACATAATCCACAAATTGTCAGTTTCTATTGTAGAGGGAATGAATACCACATTTTAATTGACCTGGCACAAAGAATAAAAAAAATATCTAACATTACGATTGTATTTGGAGGCCCCCAAGCAGAACTCGTAGCAGAAGACACTTTGAATCTTTTTCCATGTGTTGATTATATTTGTTGTGGTGAAGGCGAAAACACAATAGTTCCTCTATTACATATGATTCTTCACAATAATAAGGATGATGCAAAACTAACGATACCTGGTTTGGTGTATCGAAATGATAATGGAACAATCAGAAAAAATAAGCTTCCAGATTTATTGCCAGACAATTATACGCACAATGAATTGTATTACAATTTAGTACCCGAGAATGTAATTAGGAATTCTAGAAGCGTTACAATAGATGTGGGCAGGGGTTGTCCTTTTTCTTGTACATTTTGCAGTACTAAAACTTTTTGGAAGCAGAAATACCGTTTAAGAGATTTGACAGACACAATCTATGAGATAGAATATGTCGTAAACCATTATGGAAATAAATTATTCTCATTTAGTCATGATTTGTTTACCGTGAATAAGAATCGAGTGTTATGCTTTTGTGACAAATTAAAAGAATCTGGAATTAGCATAAAATGGACATGTTCTGCTCGAATAGATTGTATAGACGAAAACTTAATAGAAAAGATGTCCGCCGCGGGATTGGTTGGTATATATTATGGTATAGAGTCAGGGTCAGAACGAATGCAAAAAAAGATTAATAAAAATCTAAACATTCAGCGTTGTAAAGAGATAGTCAAATGTTCCATTCATAATAAAGTTACAGTCACGGCTTCTTTTATTTATGGATTTCCAGGGGAAACATTTGATGATTTGAACAAGACTTTAGAACTTATTCATCAACTTGAAATAATAGGTGCTGATGTCCAGCTTCATCATCTATCATTTGAAAAAGGGTCAAAATTATATGATGACTATAATCATAAACTGTCATTTTCATCCAGAGAAGAACATAATGAATTTGGAGTTAAGGAACTATCTGACAAAATAAGCAAATATCCAGAGTTGTTTTCCACATTCTGGAATTATTCCTCAACGATAAGAAATGAAATGAAATATCTGTATATATTTCATGCAATCGGAAGAGAATATAAAGATACATACGTTTTGTTAATTTCAATCTTAATAAATAAAGGATTGAGTTATGTTGAAGCATACAAGCTAGTAATTGGATTAATCCAAGACTCTTTAATTCGATTTGAACAAAAAAACGTTGCTATCAACAAATCTATTTGTTGTTTTCTTTTTGAAAAAATAATATCAAGATTATCCGTACAATCAAATCTCAATATTCGTATTACCGAGAATGAATCTTTGCAATTGAGATCATTACTTTTGTGAACTACAGTTTCATGTTCCAGCGTTAGCCGTTCACCAATTCCGATTATATAGTATAAGTAGAAGTTCTACTTATCATAACAATAATTATGTGCAATTCCTAAGACGTCGATTTTCGGCTTTTCAACTTTCACCGAGAACCTCAATTATGATAAATAGAGTGTAAGCAGAACACCTAAAAGAATAGCGTTTATTCCGCTAAACATCGTCACAATTATGGTGCTGTAGCGAAATAAACGCATTCATGTTACTCTGGCTCAGACTTACAGAAGTCTATAGTGTTGTTGATGATTTCCTCGCACTTTTGACTGTATTCTCCAGAAATCTTGCGGAGTTCCTCCAATGCGAATCGACGGCGATTGTCGAGAACTATATCCCGAACTTTGTCATTAGAGAATCGATGACGTTCATCATTCAGGCTATAGTCATCGCCAGGTTGGAGCAGATAATTAATATTGATCCTGTCACGGAAATAACAGAGCACATCAAGTAATACCGATGCATAGACCATACCGCCATTCTCGAATTTAGACAGAATCGCCTGGTTCATATCTAAATCTTGTGCCAACTGTTTCTGCGTGATTCCCAACTCCTGCCGAATGAGCTTCAGCCGGGGACCTATTTCTGCTATTGTTACTTTACCATCCTTCATATCTTCTTTATATTAGGATAGCCCGTTGCACCATTCACAGGCTGGTTCTTAGTTAAAAAGCGTGGTGCCAATTCACGACGAGCAGTCTGGGAAACTGGCGGTAACCCTTGCAGGCCCGGAAGGAATGGCGCCACGCGTTGTTATATGTTTCCTGTAGGGATACAATACAACCGTGTGCACATCCACTTCGTCTCCTGCGTTCTAAATTTTTTGCCAGTTTTTAGACTGAGACGCGAATGCGCTTTTGCTCATGCAATTATTCGCTTTAAACGAAATTATGCCATATTGCGAGTGCAAATATACAACAATTATTTCATTTAAACGAAAATTTTTGTTGTTTTTTTATGGTTATCTGTGCAAATCCATTTGTTGCACACAGGTTAATCCACAAAAACGAGCTAATTATGTTGATTGCACCTCCTTAATCATTGTCACAAGTTGGCGCTCCAGCTCTTGCATGAAGGCCTGCAGCGAATAGCTTCCTCGTTCTATTTGGCGCAGTTTGTGTTCCCACTGGCCAGTGAGTTCAGGACTCTTCAGCAGAGTTGAATGAATCTGTGCTACCAGATTACGACCTGCTGGATTAGAAATAAGGTTGCGATGATCACGACGAACATAGTCACGTTTCACCAGTGTCTCAATGATGGAGGCGCGACTTGATGGACGGCCAATGCCGTTTTCCTTCATGACCTCCTTCAATGTTTCGTCATCGACGAACTTTCCTGCGGTTTCCATTGCCTGAAGAAGTGAGGCCTCAGTATAATGCTTGGGTGCAGTGGTCATCTTCTTTTCGATGGAAGGAATGTGCTGACCAGACTCGCCAATCCTGAATGACGGGAGGGTTACCTTCTCATTGCTCTGACTGTCATCGTCTATAAGCTCCTTACCATAAACGGCACGCCAACCTTCGGAGAGGATGGTACGACCTGTGACCTTGAACGTAAGAGAACCAGCATTGGCCAAGACAGTTGTATTGGCATATTCGCAAGCCGGATAGAACGCCGCACAAAAGCGACGGACTACCAAATCATAGACTTTATGCTCAAAGTCATTAAGTGTGCCGATGTTTCGAGTGTCACCCGTTGGAATAATAGCGTGATGATCTGTCACCTTGCAATTGTCGAACACCCGCTTGCTCTTCGGTAATTGGCGACCTACCAAAGGTCGTGCTCCAGCACAAACATCCGTCAGATTGGCGATAATGCCAGGACACTTGGGATAGATATCATCCGTTAGGAAACGGGTATCAACACGCGGATAGCTGGTCAGTTTCTTCTCATACAGGCTCTGCAGATTCTTCAACGTTGTATCGGCAGAGAATCCGAACTTCTTATTACAATCGACTTGAAGCGACGTGAGGTCATAGAGCTGTGGCGGTTGTTCACTGCTACGTTTCTCCAGCACATCTTTTATAATTAAAGGACTGCGACGGGCAACGGCCAAGGCTTCTTCAGCAGCTTGCTGAGTCTGGAACGAACTGTTGGTAAACACCGTATCGCGGTATTTCGTGGTCAACGTCCAGTAAGGTTTTGGCACGAAATGCTCAATTTCATTGTCACGAGCAACAATCATCGCCAATGTCGGAGTCTGCACACGCCCAACACTAAGCAGCTGTTTGTACTGACCATACTTGAGAGTATAAAGTCTGGTGCAGTTCATACCCAACAGCCAGTCACCCTCGGCGCGAGCCAGTCCTGCCTCGAAGAGCGAGTCATAATTGCTCTGAGGTTTCAGATTCTGGAATCCCTGACGGATAGCTTCTTCTGTCAGCGACGAAATCCATAATCTCTTGACGGGACACTTCACTCCCGCGAGCTGCATCACCCAACGCTGGATAAGTTCGCCCTCCTGACCGGCATCACCGCAGTTCACAATGCTGTCGGCCTTCTTATACAGATCCTTGATGACCTTAAACTGCTTCTTAATACCGGGATTATTGATGAGTTCAACCTCATAATGAGGTGGAATCATCGGCAACACGGACATGCTCCACTTCTTCCACTGAGGATAATACTTATCCGGCGATTTCAGTTCACACAAGTGACCGAAAGTCCACGTTACCTGATAGCCATTACCTTCGTAATAGCCGTCTTTCTTCGTTCTCGCTCCCAAGACCTTGGCGACCTCTAAGGCCACCGAAGGCTTCTCACAAATACATACTATCATATCGTTTTTTCCTGCAAAGGAACTGCAAACCGATGGAACCATCTGCCTTACGAAATTATCATTCCTGGTTTAACAATTCAGATTGGATTCCATTCGTGAATTGTTAATTCACGCAAGAAAACTGAAACAGCAGGCCTGAGCCAGCAGATTGTTGTAGTTTTGCGCCGCGAAAGCGATAAAGAAACAAACAGCGAAATGAAACAGAGAAATCCACAATGGAAACGCCACCTTATTATATTAATAGGTGCAGTAATGATTGCAGGTCTGACGGCTTGCAACAGTAAGAAACAGAAGTTCGAGTTCGACCACGCACAGGAGGCCATAGCCGCCTGTCATCAGGAGTTGGCGACAGTCAAGGACCAGAAGGATGCCACCATCGACGAACTGGTGGCCCGCATCAACATCTGGCAGGAACTGCAGGACTCGACACTCACCCTCATGGTGCGGGATTCCACACTCCAGAACGATGCCCGACTCGCCTCGGAGTTCTTTGCCGTTACCGACAGCTTCAGGATGGTCATCACCCGCCTGGCACTTGCCAAGCAGCGCTCGATGGCCGACGTGGTAAAACTGAAGGTAGGCACCTCTGCCAGCCGAAAGGCCATGCTGGCCTCCGATGAATTCCGTTCGGCGCGTCAGTATTACCTCGACTTCAACCGCCGCATCCTCCAGAGCGCCGAGACATGCCGCAACGACATCAAGGCCCAGAAACCGTTGGATACCAAACAGTCGGCCAACTACCGATGGCTCCTCATTCAGCCGTTCCTGGCGATGGACAACTACGCCACAGCCATGCTGACCCCGCAGCAGGAGCAGACGTTGACACATTTGGCCGAGGAACTGCCCATGCTCC
>JAEEGJ010019790.1_pt1 | contig 14760 bp, 14 predicted proteins | sample 8958761 | NCBI WGS metagenome assembly JAEEGJ01 (sample SAMN16246546, study PRJNA631951) | gut metagenome | biome: gut microbiome; feature: rumen; material: RS-attached | host: Bos | place: Iran: Karaj | collected 2018-10 | reverse complement strand
AGAGATTAAACGACACGATACTAGAAGGATGGAATAGAAGTATGCAATTAAAACCAGAAGAGATATCCAAGGTCATCCGTAGCCAGATAAAATATTATGAAAACACTCTTCAGCAGAATGAGACAGGTACCATTCTTAACGTAGGTGACGGTATTGCGAGAGCAAGCGGACTCGTTAAGTGTATGGCGGGCGAACTCCTCGAATTTGAGGACGGAAGCTTCGGTATGGCTCAGAACCTTGAAGAAAACAGTGTTTCCATCGTATTGTTCGGTTCAGATGAGAACATAGGTGAAGGACAGACCGTTAAGCGTACCGGTAAGGTTGTATCCGTGCCGGTCGGAGATGCTATGATTGGCCGTGTTGTTAATGCTCTCGGCCAGCCTATTGACGGAGCGGGCCCCATCGATACAACGGAATTCCGTGCAATCGAGTCAAACGCTCCCGGTATTTGTGAAAGACAGTCAGTATTTGAACCCCTGCAGACAGGTATCAAGGCTATCGACTCCATGATTCCCATCGGACGTGGCCAGCGTGAGCTTATCATCGGCGACCGACAGACAGGTAAGACTACCATAGCCACCGATACCATCATCAACCAGAAGGGTAAAGATGTTATTTGTATCTATGTAGCTATCGGACAGAAGCGTTCCACAGTCACCAACCTTGTTGAGAACCTCACCAAGAACGGTGCCATGGACTACACAATCGTTGTAGCAGCTACCGCATCAGAAGCAAGCCCTCTTCAGTACATCGCTCCTTATTCGGGCTGTGCTATGGGCGAATATTTCATGACCAAAGGCAAACACGTTTTGGTAATTTACGATGACTTAAGTAAGCATGCGGTTGCATATCGTGCACTCTCCCTGCTTATCCGTCGTCCCCCCGGACGTGAAGCTTATCCCGGAGACGTTTTCTACCTCCACTCAAGACTTCTTGAGCGTGCGGCCAAGATGGATGCCGAACACGGCGGCGGTTCCCTTACCGCTCTTCCCATCATTGAGACCCAGGCAGGCGACGTATCCGCATATATCCCTACCAACGTTATTTCCATTACCGACGGACAGATATTCCTTGAGACCGAGCTTTTCCACTCAGGCGTTATGCCTGCGGTTAACCCCGGTATCTCGGTATCCCGTGTAGGCGGTAACGCACAGATCAAGGCTATGAAGAAGGTAGCCGGAACCTTAAAGCTTATTTACTCCCAGTACAGAGAGTTACAAAGCTTTGCTCAGTTCGGATCCGACCTTGATGCCGATACAAAGGCTCGTCTCGATCAGGGTGCAAGAATCGTGGAAGTACTCAAGCAGAACCAGAACTCTCCCATCCCCGTAGAGAAGCAGATTGCCATTATCTACGCGGTTACCAAGAATATTCTTTCGAGAGTTGCAGTTACCGACGTTAAAGAATACGAGGCAGGCCTTTACACCTTCCTTGATACCGATACCGACGGTGTTGCATTCATGAATGCGGTAAGAGAGACAGGCAAACTTGAAGAAGAAACCGAAGCACACTTAAAGAGCGCTTTGGAAGCATATACGGAAGATTTTGTAAAAGCACATACGGCTTGATAAAGGAGGACACACATGGCTGCTAACATGAAAGCGGTAAAGCTGCGTATCAAGAGTGTCCAGAACACCATGCAGATTACCAAAGCAATGGAACTTGTAGCATCCTCCAAACTCCGCAGAGCCAAGGAACGTTCCGAAATCTGCCGTCCCTACTTTAAAGAACTTTATTCCACACTTCAGAAGATTGCCACGGGCAACACGGATTTTTCTTCCGACTTTGCTTCGGAGGCATCCAATGACAAAGTGTGTTATGTAGTAATCGCCGGTGACCGCGGTCTTGCAGGCGGCTACAACTCCAACCTCTTTAAATGTATGGAGGCCGATTCCAAGGGTAAGGACTACTCGGTTCTTCCCATCGGTAAAAAAGCAGTAGAATATTTCAAAAGAAGAAAGGTCGAAATCATCACCGAGAACTTCAATGAGATTGCTCCGGTGAACATAGGTGACTGCTTCGAAATCAGCAATCTGCTGTGCAAAGAATACAAAGCCGGTAACTTCGGCACCCTTAAACTGGTGTACACCGAATTTGTATCGATGCTCTCCCAGCAGCCTCACGCAGTAAGCGTGTTACCTTTAACCGACCTTGTGGGTGACGCACCCGTTGAACCCGTCAAGAACCTGATTCTTTACGAGCCCGACTCCACCGAAGTATTCGACGCAATCGTTCCCGAATATGTGGCAGGCGTTATCTACGGCGCCGTTTGCGATTCCCTTGCCAGTGAGCAGGCGGCCAGACGTACCGCCATGGAATCAGCCACATCCAATGCCGAAGAAATGATTGAGACTCTGAACCTTCACTACAACAGAGCCCGTCAGGCAAGCATTACGCAGGAGATTACCGAAATTGTCGGAGGTGCTGAAGGACTGTAGCACTTTTTAACTAATAATCACAAAGGAGATTCGTAAATGAGCGAGAAACACATTGGCGAGATTGTTCAGGTAACAGGACCTGTTCTTGACATCAAGTTTGGTCACGACGAGTTGCCCGCACTTTTAAACGCCATTGAAATCGATAACAACGGTAAGAAGCTTACCGCCGAAGTTGCTCAGCAGGTCGGAGACAACGTGGTTCGTTGTATCGCAATGAATTCCACCGACGGACTTGTACGCGGCACCAAAGCGGTAGATACCGGCGCGCCCATCATGGTTCCCGTAGGCGAGGAGTGCCTCGGACGTGTATTTAACCTCTTAGGCGACCCCGTTGACAACTTACCCGCTCCCGAAGCCAAAGAAAAATGGTCGATTCACCGTCCCGCACCCGCTTACGAAGAGCAGGCTTCTTCAACCGAGATTCTGGAAACCGGTATCAAGGTTGTAGACCTTATTTGTCCTTACGCAAAGGGTGGTAAGGTTGGTTTGTTCGGCGGTGCCGGCGTAGGTAAGACCGTTTTGATTCAGGAGCTTATCCACAACGTTGCTACAGAGCACGGCGGATATTCCATCTTCACAGGCGTTGGTGAACGTACCCGTGAAGGTAACGATATGTACAACGAAATGAAGGAGTCCGGAGTTCTTTCCAAGACCGCCTTGGTATACGGTCAGATGAACGAGCCTCCGGGAGCACGTATGAGAGTAGGTCTTTCCGGACTTACCATGGCTGAATACTTCCGTGATGTTAAGAATCAGGACGTGCTTCTTTTCATCGATAACATATTCAGATTTACTCAGGCTGGTTCAGAGGTTTCAACACTTCTCGGACGTATGCCTTCAGCCGTAGGTTATCAGCCTACACTGGCTACAGATATGGGTACTCTTCAGGAGCGTATTACATCCACCAGAAAAGGTTCCATTACCTCCATTCAGGCCGTATACGTACCTGCGGACGACTTAACCGACCCTGCACCCGCTACAACATTTACCCACTTGGACGCTACCACCGTTCTTTCCCGTGATATCGCTTCCATGGGTATTTATCCCGCAGTTGATCCTCTTGATTCCACCTCCCGTATTCTTACACCCGAGGTTGTAGGTCAGGAGCACTACGAGGTAGCAAGAGGTGTTCAGAGAGTTCTTCAGAGATACAAAGAACTTCAGGATATCATCGCCATCATGGGTATGGACGAACTTTCCGAAGAAGATAAGTTAACCGTTAACCGTGCCCGTAAGGTTCAGCGTTTCCTGTCACAGAGCTTCTCGGTTGCAGAACAGTTTACCGGTCTTGAAGGTAAGTATGTTCCCCTTAAAGAGACACTTCGCGGCTTCAGAATGATTCTTGACGGCGAATGCGATGAAATCCCCGAGAGCTGCTTCCTTATGGCAGGTACAATCGACGATGTACTCGAAAAAGCAAAGAACATGTAAAGGAGGCTGTCTATGACGACATTTCCGTTACGAATCGGTACACCGGACGGCTTACTTTTTGAAGGTAATGTGGAACGGGTTATGTGCCGAAGCATTACCGGCGACCTTGCCATTCTGGCAGGGCACACCAATTTCTGCACCGCCCTCGGAATGGGGGAAGCTTATATCATCGATGAAGAAGGCAAAAAGCGCCGTGCAGCCTGCATAGGCGGCATGATTACCATGATGGATGGCGAATGCCACCTTCTTGCCACCACCTGGGAGTGGGCCGACAGCATCGACAAGAACCGTGCGGAAGAAGCCAAAAAGAAGGCTGAGGAAATCTTAGCCCGCGACAATCTTTCCGATAAAGAAATAAGACTCGCCGAAGCCAAGCTTCACAGAGCTCTTGTAAGAATCGGTGTAAAAGAATAACTGATTAAGCCCGGAGCAATTGCTTCGGGCTTGTTTTTGAGCAATAATTAAGAAATGTTTCCATTTACTTAGTTCCATTCTCGAATTGAATAATGGATAATTTTGTACAGACGCATCTTGGAATATCGATTGTAGAACATTTTGCCAAGAAAGGTAATAATTGATGAGATATGAAATGATGATATCACCCTTTGAAATGGTTGATTTTGATAAAATGAATAAGAAACAGGCGCAAGACTATTTTGACTGGTATATAGAGCAGAGTGACTATAGAATTTCATTACTCTTAAATTCGATTAAGGAAGATGGAATAGATTATAGTTTTGATTATTCTGTCGAGTCATTGATTCCGCTTTGGGAATGGTTTGAGAATAAAATTGAATTTAGACAGCTAAGCGTGGCAGAATATGAGTCCGTGGTTAGTAAATATCCAGAATGGTTAAGGGACTCAATCGATAAAACTCATCTATCATGGGAAACTTTGATGTACTGTGCAGATATTGGGTTATATTTCGCGGAGGTCATAATAAGGCACAACGAGAAAGTTAGCTGGGGTTTTTTTACTAAACCCAAGAATCGTATGAATGTAAATCAGCCAGTGCTTCTTGGATTTAACTATGATAAGGATTTAAATCCTAGAGTCGTTGTGGCTAATTGTGCTTTGCGTTCGGGTGAAAAGAGATTACCGACCAGACTATATGATATTTATATGGTTTGGGAAAAATATTTGTAACCGAAGGTGAATTGCAGCATAGTCAAGCAAGTAGACACACTTACAATTATTATGTATGGCATCCATATAACGGATAATCAGAGGGCACGGAGTTTTCCGGGCCCTTTCTTACATCGGCTGACTAGCCGCTTATCATAAGAAATTCTTAAATTTGAAAGTAAGATAACCATTATTTTGATATCTTGATATAATAGTTTTATGGATAAAAAAGAGATACAGCAGCGGCTAAGGGCCAAAGCAGCCGCAAAGAGAGATAAAGAGTTACAGAAGGCCGAAAAAGCAGAAAGAGCAAGGGCGCTGAAAGAAAGTGCAGTCAAAGAACCAAAGGCACCGAGGGCTCCAAAGGCACCAAAGCCCAAGCGGGGCAAGAAGACCAACAACGATCTGATACTTAAGGTGAGCGTTTTTGGCGCGGCAATCATGTTGGTGGGGCTATGTGTTTATGTGGTCAAGAACAGCCTGCCGGACGACAGTGACAAATATGAGTCTTTGAAGAGCGCATACGACAGCCTCCTTAAGCAGAATGAGGAATACAGCGCCGAGAATCTGAAGCTTACCGAAGAGGTTAATTACCTTAAAGAAGAGAACTTAAGAATCAGCGAGCAGGTGAATGACCTTGAGTCCATTATCAACGGCATAGAGTTAAAAGAAGCGGAGAAAGAAGCCAATCCTTACGACGACACCTACGTTTCCGAGTATTATGTGAGTAAAAACAAAAGCTGGAACCTCATAGACAATGTGAAGACCTCCGGCAATACCACGGATTACATAGAGATAAACGACAGATTCTATTATGCAATTTACAGTCCCAAGTCGGTTACGGTTAATACCTATGACGGCAGCAAAGAACTGATTTCCTCGGAGAACTGCGATGTCAGTCAGGGCCAGTATTTCGACTTCGGAAGAGACTGCAAATACGTCACGATTGAATATTCGTCCAAGAATACTTTCTTTGTATCCTCGGGCATTCAGACCGGCAGCAAAGAAAAACCCGACAGGGGCAATTATTTTTACGTAGTGGGCAAGAACGCTCCTGCCAATGTTACCCTCAGTTATGCGGGCAGATGCTTAAAGAGCGGCGGAACCATACTTGTGCTTCCAGGCACATATACGGATAACGTGGATGTGCAGAACAAATCGGCAAATATCATAGGCGTGGACAAAAACCTTTGCTCCCTTATAAGTTACGAGAAGGACTACAAGAAACCGCCTCTTGAGATTGCAGCCGGCAAGGTTTCCAACATGACCATTCAGGCTGTCAGCGACGGAAGACATGAGTCGGAGCTTTCCGCATATGCCATCCACTCAGACTTTAATTATCTGACTGACAAGACTCTTGTGATAGACAACTGCATTCTCAAGTCCGACTATAACGTAAGTCTCGGTATCGGATTGAGAAGAGGCACCATCACAGTCAGCAATTGTGTGTTTGACGACGTTTTCTTTCACGATTCGGATGATGAGAATTATGGCGGCGAACAGAATATAAGATTCATAAATAACAACTTCAGTGGAATGACCATTCATTCTCAGGAGAAGGACAATTCGAAGGTCAATATGACCTTTAAGAATAACACCTTCAAGTCCATCGAAGTTCACAACGTTATTACAGGCAACAGTGTTGACGGATGCTACAAAGGACTTAAGGGCTTCTATCTTACGGAAGACAGCGCAGGAAACAGCCTTGGGGATGTTAACTATTAAGGAACATGAGATTATTACCGCATGAAGATTAAGATATTGGTTCTCGAAGATGATATGTATATAGCATCAGGCCTTATATACGCCTTCGAGGCGGAAGGCTACGAACCGACACACGTTAAGTCTGTGTCAGAAGCCAAAAGTGCTCTGGCGGGGGAGGCATTTAATCTTGCCATAATGGACATACAGCTTCCCGACGGAACTTCTTTTGACTTAAGAGAAGACATCAAAAGAACATCCACGCCCGTCATTTTCCTTACCGTAGTGGATGACGAATCCACTATAGTCAAGGCTTTCGGAGACGGCGCAGAGGACTATGTTACCAAGCCTTTCAGAGTCAGGGAACTTTTGGCAAGAATCAAAAGAACTCTTGCCAAACATGACGATAACTTCAAAGATTCCGATACCGTCACCATAGGAAGCGTTCGTATTGACAAGGCTGCCGGTAAGGTTTATTCGGAAGACGGAATAATAGAACTTACGGCGCTTGAATACAGGCTTTTGTGCATTTTTGCCGCCAATAAAGGTATTCTTCTCGAAAGAGAAAAGATACTTGAAAAAATATGGGATACCGACGGCAATTTTGTGGAAGACAATACTTTAACCGTTTACATTAAGCGTCTGCGGGAAAAACTAAAAGGCTCAGTAGAGATTCAGACCATAAGAGGAATAGGCTACCGTGTGGATAAGTAAGAAAGAAATCGAAAAGCTCTCTGCCGATTTGAAAACCTCAAGTCGCGGAAACATCGTAGACATCAGAGACAATAAAGAAGGCGCCTTCAGCATTCTTAAAAACGATCTCTATACCTACATGAATCAAAAGAACGAAGAACTTAAGATTACGGAAAAAGAAAGAGATGTCCTTGCCGATTATATGGCAGACATCTCTCATCAGTTAAAGACACCCATAACCTCCATGATGATTATGGCTGACCTTATGGAAGAGGCGCCTAAGGACAAGCAGGTCGAGTTTTTGAAGGACATTAAGATTTCCCTCTCCAAGATGGAATGGCTCGTAAGTACCCTTCTTAAGATGGCTAAGATTGATGCCAAGGCGATTTCTTTTTCAAAAGAATCGGTCGAAGTATCGGAACTTTTAAAACGTGTTATGCCGGGAGTTGAGGTACTTCTTGACGTACGGGACCAATCGGTTGAATTAAAAAACGACGCCGTGATACAGTGCGATTTAAGATGGACGGCGGAGGCTCTTTCAAATGTAATAAAGAATGCGGCCGAACACTCTCCGAACGGAGGCGTAATAACGGTAGACAGCGGAACCAATCCCATGTATGAGTGGATAGGTGTTACGGATTCGGGCGAAGGTCTCAAAAAAGAAAATTACAAGGCAATGTTCAATCGGTTTTCCTACTCAACCGGAGAAAACGGTTACGGAATAGGAATTCCTTTTGCCCTCACCGTCATAAAAGGTCAGGGCGGAGATATTGATGTGGACTTTGGAGGAAACGGTATCGGTGCCACATTTACATTAAAATTTTATAAGTGAAAAAACTGTCATTTTAAAAGTCACCGAATTGTCACTTTTAAAGAATATTCTTTTCTTATCAAATCAAGAGAGGAATATCAAAATGACAGTACTTGAAGTAAAAGATTTAACCAAAGAATATGGTAAAGACGAGTCAAAAGTAACTGCTCTTAACCATATTTCTTTTTCTGTAGAAAAGGGAGAATTTGTGGCAATCGTAGGAGCATCCGGCTCCGGCAAATCAACCCTGATGAACCTCGTGGGAGGAATTGACATTCCCACATCCGGCTCTATCAAAATTGACGGTTCCGAAATCGGTAAGATGAGTGACGACGAGCTTACCGTATTCAGAAGAAGAAATATCGGAATGGTCTATCAGTTTTACAATCTGATTCCCACACTTACGGCAAAAGAAAATATCCTTCTTCCTCTTAAACTCGACAACAGAAAGGAAGACAAAGAAAACACCAAAAGAATACTTACGGTTTTGGGGCTTGAAAGCAGGGCGGAGCATCTTCCGGGTCAGATGTCCGGAGGGCAGCAGCAAAGAGTTTCCATCGGAAGAGCGCTCATTAACGAACCCGCTTTTATTCTTGCGGATGAACCTACCGGTAACCTTGACAGCAAGACGAGTGCGGAGATTATGGAACTTCTAAAATACACTCACAAGAAGTTTAATCAGACCATTCTCTTGGTTACCCATGACGAAAAAGTTGCGCTTCAAGCCGACAGAATCATCACAATCGGTGACGGGCAAATAATATCCGACGAGGTGATGAAGAAATGATAATAACCAAAAGTCTGGCATTAACACAGGTTTTTACGGCCAAAAAAAGAAGCATTTTCTCTGTTTTTGCAATAGCCATGTCTACGGCTTTGTTAACGGCCATAATATGCTTTGTGACCAGTTGTGAGAATATGTTTAAAATCTCCATGGGAGACAGTTTTAAAGAACATGCGGCGGCCTACAGAACGGTCATAATTATTCCTGCGGTGCTGATAGCGCTTTTGGTCTTTGCTATGACCATAACCGTTATTTCAAGCATATTTAAAATGAGCGCACGCGACCGCATTAAGGAATTGGGCATCATGAAATGCGTGGGAGGAACATCCAAACAAATCTGCTCTACGGTGGTATGGGAAGGCAACTGGCTTTGCCTGGCGGGAATTCCTCTCGGAATGATTGCGGGAACGGTGCTTTGCTATACAGGTATTCTCATACTCAATCAGAACATAGAAGCAATCGAAGAGTTCTCAAAGAATATAACAATGAGAAAGATGGATATTTCTTTATCCTTTCACGTTTCCGTACTTACTTATGTTTTTTCGGCACTGTTTTCTTTTGTCACGGTATTGGTGTCGGCAAGAAAGCAGGGAAAACTTGTGTCGAAACTTCCCGCTCTCGCCAGCATTAACGGAGATTACGAAGCAGCGGCAAGGAGCATAAAACTCAAAAAAATCGGACCCGAATGTCTGTTAAAGAGTGAAGAGGCTGCACTTGCTTATACCAACGTAAAAAGAAACAGCGGCATATATGCACCGGTAATAAAAGCCTTCTCTCTCGCTATTGTATTGATAATGTTTACGGCTTTTATATCGGGACAAAAAGACGGAATTTATAAATTCATGAAGCCCGAGTCTAACGCAATGATTGTGGACTATGCGTCAATAGCAAGGGAAAAAATTGACGAAGCAACGGGAAGAGACGATTTTGAAATTGTGGCGCCTCTGCATAAAGAAATATATGACGAGGTAACTCATAAACTGAGACAATACGGCGACGGCGATATATTCGGGGTGGGGTCCGATTCATCAACTTACAGGGCAAGTGTAGACAAAAACTTTGTAAGCGAAGAAATGCTTAAGGCCGATGCAGACTTGGATGAAAAGGGTGAGACCTCCTGCTCGATTATGGTGCTTGACGAAAAGAACTACGAAGAGTTTTGCAGACTGGCAGGCGTGGCCCCAGGCTCAAACATTCTTTTGAATTCATACGGATACAATGATTTCGGAAGCTATAAAAACATAGAACCATACAAAGAAAACATCGGGGCCGTAACGATTATTTCTCATGACGGGTCAAAAGAAGAAATAAAGATTGACGGAACCATAAGTTTAAAAGATATATCGGTTCCATATTTTAAAGTGCCAAACGAAAAGGGCGTGAAAATTATAGTGCCGGAGGCTCCGGTCAGATTCTTTGACTGGTATTGCGATACGGAAGATACCGAAGCATTTACTTCTTTTGCGCAGAAGACGATAGACGAATACTTCCCGATTGTTTCGGACAATCCGTACGTAGAACAGGGCTATGTCGTAAGAATCAGCAGAGAAGAGCAGATGGCAAAGGCGTTAAACATTTCCATGGTATTGGTCATTTCGGTATTATGTGCGTTTGTAATCATGATTCTTGTGATGGGGCTTTCAAGCGTAATCGGTACGATAGCCTCCAATGTTTCCATGAGAAAGCCGGAGTTCGCTGTTTTGAAGAGTGTGGGAATGACGGTTTCGAGTATAAAGAAGACCATATACTATGAGAATTTGTTCTGCGTACTCAGAGCGCTTTTTTCGGGATTGATTATCGGCTTTTCAATTACAATTCCCATAAATCTTGCAATAAGAAGCGTATTTCCGGTTAAGTATACGCTCCCGGTCGGAGCAATTGCGGCTGCCGCAGCTGTTATGTGTACGATTTCGTTTCTGATAACAAAAATTCAGACTGACAAGATTAAAAATCTGAACATAATAGAAACCATCAGAATGAAGGCAGTATAATAAAAAGGGCTAATCTGTTTGGATTAGCCCCATTTTGATGTTTAAAATTATTTATTCTTAAGTAAATCTCTGATTTCTGTAAGAAGTTCTTCGCTGGTAGGACCTGCGGGTGCTGCTGCAGCTGCTTCTTCAGCCTGTTTCTTTTTAAGCTTCTCGCCTGCTTTTGCAATTGCCTTGGTGATAAAGAAGATGCAAAGAGCGATGATGAGGAAGTCGATGATGGCCTGAATGAAGTTACCGTACATAAGCTCTGCTTCGCCGACTTTAACGGAAAGGGTGGTGAAATCGATACCGCCTGTGATGATTCCGAGCAAAGGCATCAAAACATCGTTAACAAGAGAAGTAACAATCTTGCCGAACGCGCCGCCGATGATAACGCCGACTGCCATGTCCATTACGTTGCCTTTGGAGATGAACTCTTTAAATTCTTTGAATGCTTTCATAAAATACCCTCCCTGAGTAAAATTGTGGATGTACCACTTGATTTAATAGACATTTGATGTCTATTCGTACCAAAGTATAGCAAATGTAAATACAAATAACAAGAATTTGCGAAGTTTTTTTGCAACTTTTTTGCCCTAAATCAGCCGATTTGCAAAATGCTTTTTTTCAATGTATAGTATCATCGATACGTAGAATTTTTACAGGGAGACTGCTATGAAGATTTGTCCTAACTGTGGCGGCTCGTACAAAGAAAGCGAGCCCAAATGCCCCTACTGCGGAATGATTAATGAAACAGGGGCCGAGCAGGAATACAGCGATAAACTTAATAAAATCAGAAAAAAACTTGATAATGTTGATGAGCTTGCGGTTGTGGATTACAAGGGCGATCTCAAACTCTTCTTTAAGATATTCTTTATTACCCTGGTGATTGCGGGAGGCTTTACTTTTGCTGCAGCCAGTGCCAGATATGCCAAGAGGAACAGGCTTTTTGTGGATGAAAGAGCCAATATGGACCGGGTTATCGCAGAAATAAAGGAAACCAGAAGCTATACCGATAAGTGGGATGAACTTTACGATTCCGGCGATTATGAAGCCATGTACGAAAGCATCTACTCCGCGATGGGTGAAAAATTTAATAATTATGACTGGCAGCACTACAAGTTCTATACCACCTATGCGGCCTTCCGCGATGCTGAGAACAGAATAGAGGAATGCGGCACCGAAGAAGGCGCAAGCAAATACAAAAAAACGGGCGCTCTTCATGCAGTTTTATTTGCATATTACTCAGCCATTTCAAGCAGAAACGACGGTAAATTCACCAAAGAAGAGGCGGAGCTGTTTAATACAAAATGGGAAGAACTGGTTAAAAGCACCTGTGAAACCCTTGATATGACAGAAAAGGAATTAGACACTCTTCGTATAAGAGCCAATTCCGACAGCTATCCTTCCTATTCGGAAGTAAGCGACTATGCAAGAGAAAGGTGGGGTGACTGATATGAAATGTCCTTCCTGCGGTTCAAACCTTCAGATTGACAATGCCTTCTGTCCTTACTGCGGCGCCAAAAACCCGGTTGCTCAAAAGCATCGTGAGGACATGAAACGCTATGCCGACGACTATAAAAAAACCAAAGAAGAAGTTATAGGAAATACACGTAAATTTAACAAGACTACTCTCAGAGTGACTGCGATTGCCCTTACTGTTGCAGCCATAGTCGGAGTGATTATGTTGACGCTGCTTAAAGATCGTCTGGGCATGCAGATGTATCGTAAGCACAGAAACATGAATGCGCCCAAATACTTTGAGCAGGTAGAACAACTTATTGCGGAAGAAGACTATTTAAGGCTCGATGCACTTGCGACCGCCAAGGGAATATCGTATAGCAGCGACAAGAGAATGGATGAATATACCGGAGTATTCAGAGTAACCGATTACTACGCGGAAGTTTTCACCCAGCTTATGTATATGCTGACGGACAGCAGCATAAATGCATCTCAGATAGATACTTTAAGCACCGATATTAATTACTTTTACCGTTCGTTTAAAAATTATTCGGACTACGGAAAAGACAATGAAACGGTGCAGAAATATTTAAAAGATATAAAGCAGGATATGAGTCTTCTTTTGAAGACATACCTTAAGCTTTCGGATGAAACCGCCGCAGGACTTGAGACAATGTCGGAAGGTAATATTTTTATTATGGTAGAGGAGGCATTCGGTGAAAAAGAATCCAATAAATAAAGGCAAAAGAATTCTGGCGTTCCTCCTTGGCATAATCTGGGCGATATTGGTAGTCGTTACCGTTTACGACCTGGTGGAAATCAATAATTACAGCTACCATAACCGTTCATATTCCGGTGCGGAATATGCGGCCAAGGGTATTTTGACCAAAGAATACGGAAGTCTGTACAGAAAAATACAGTCTGACATGAGTGAAAATATCGATGTGGAGAATCGCCCGGAATACAGGGAAGTTCTTGCTATTCATGACTATATCGAGGCAGGTGCCCATTACAAAATTTACAGCGAAAACGGCATGCCTGACAAGGCGGCAAGGTACAAAGAAAAAATGGAAGAAGCCTCCAAAAACTTTGGCGGACTGGATTTCACAATCGATGATTTAAATGAGTTGCTGGGACTTGAATAATTAAAAACCGGAAGCGCTTTGAATGGCGCTTCCGGTTCTTTTATTTTTGTATATATGCCTTAATTCCTTCGTATATATCGTCGGGCTCGGGCGGACAGCCTTTGACGTAGGTATCAAAGAGGCGTGTGCAGTTGCCGATGCCGAATTTGCCGGTTTTTCCGCGATATCCCTGGCCGATGCAGATTTTTTCGTCGAAGTGGTCAAGGATGCCTTCTTCTTCCAGGCGGGAGAGGGCTTCCATGAGGCTTTCGTAGCAGGCGCTGCAGGTGTCCACGTCTTCTGCCTTGTCCTTGAGTTTAAGGATGCTGTGGGTCTTGGGAAGAACTTCTTCGCGCTCGGTTCCGTCACCGCCTATGGTGCGCATGACAAGCGCGGAGAGGTCGCAGGAGCCGACTCCTTTTTCCGCCGAAAGGCCGATATAAGGCACATCCTCGAGAGTGTAGCCCATAAGCTTGCACAGGTAAGCGTCTATGAGGACAGGGTCGGTGCCACACATTACGCAGTCGGTATGATAAGGGTTGCCGCCGCCTTCGCTGTCAAGATCGCCGCAGATATGGTCCACCACGATAAAGTCCTGCTTAATTGCGGAATTAAGAATTGCGATGGGATTGTGAAGCCCCATTGAGTGGAAGCGTCTTTTTTCGGAGTTGGGTATGAGACCCTTCATGTTCTTGAGGGCGCAGGTGATATTGGTCTGGCAGTGGCCCTTAAGCACGGGAACGTTTATCATAAAGTCCACGTCGCGGACACAGTTGCAGATATTGACGGTGATGTCACCGCACTCCACGGCGTAGGATTTTTCTTTTTGCGTATCCACCAGTTTGATGTCGTATTGAGCGGCGAGAGAGTTGTAACCGCAGTATTCAAAAGAATCTTCGGTCTTGTCCCCCACCCAGGAGCCTTCGATGACACTTATGTCGGTGAAGCCGTGCTCGTTCAAATGCTCGATAATGCCCGCCACAACCTCGGGATGGGTGGTGGCGCCGAAATCAGCCGGAACGGGAGCCATAAGATTGGGCTTAATGCCGATACGGGCGCCGGGCTGAATGTGCGTATATAAAGCGGCCTCATCAAGAAGCCGTTTGGTCATATCTTTGTAGTCTGTTCCGTAGATACGGAGTATTTCATTCTTTTGCATAATATCCTCACTGAAAGGTTACGTGGTACAACCGATTATAGCATATGGGGCGGCAAAAT
>JAEEGJ010019789.1_pt1 | contig 14760 bp, 9 predicted proteins | sample 8958761 | NCBI WGS metagenome assembly JAEEGJ01 (sample SAMN16246546, study PRJNA631951) | gut metagenome | biome: gut microbiome; feature: rumen; material: RS-attached | host: Bos | place: Iran: Karaj | collected 2018-10 | reverse complement strand
TTGTCAGGAACCCTTATAATCCGCAGCAGGTCACAAGATACAGTCTGTCTCCCGAGGTCGTGGACCTTATCACGTTCTGCACCAAGAACCCTGCTCCGATGCTTCCCAGGATGTCCTGCCTTGAACCGTACGGACAGTACTGGTTCGTTACGATCACGCCTTACGGTAAGGATATAGAACCTAACGTTCCGGACAAGCAGGAAGTTATGGAATCGTTCCGTAAGCTGTCGGATATCGTAGGAGTAAACCGCATAGGCTGGAGATATGACCCGATATTCATTGATGAGAAGCATTCAGTCGAGTGGCATACGGAAGCATTTGAGAAAATGTGCTCTTTCCTTGAAGGATACACGAAGACCTGTGTCATCAGCTTCATCGATATCTATAAGAAGGTGGAGCGGAATTTCCCTGAAGCACGCGCTGTCAGGATAGAAGACAGGTTAAGACTCGGGAAGGCAATCATCGAGATAGGCAGAGCGCACGGCATGACGATAAAGCCCTGTGCCGAAGGCAAGGACCTGGAGCCGTACGGTGCTGACTGCTCGGGATGTATGACTGTCAGCACATTTGAGACTGCGATCGGCGGATATCTGAATGTTCCCAAGAAAGCGGGCAATCAGCGCAACGGTGAATGTGCGTGCATCTTAGGCGGCGATATAGGAGCCTACGATACGTGCGGGCATCTGTGCAGGTATTGTTATGCCAATACGGATTCCTCGCTGGTAAAAGAGAATATGCGTAAGCATGATCCCTCGTCGCCTTTTCTCATAGGAGGACCGATGCCTGATGACAAGATCCACGAAGCAGAACAGAGAAGCTGGATCGACCGGCAGATGAGGCTGGACATATGACGGTTGGTTGTTGCCCTGTTCATAAAGAAGACGTTCAAGAGATAGTGTGAGCTCCGACTGTGCAACTGTCCGTTTAAAGACCCTGTCTGCGCTTTGATTCTTTGCCGATTATCTATAGAATATGGTAAAGGTTTTGCAAGGGAGGTTATCAGGTGATCAAGGTATACAGATATCCGGGCACGGACTGCATAACTCCCGAGATAATCAGAAGAGAACTTGCCGCATCTGATGACGGCAGAGATCTTATCTTTGTGGTTCCTGAATTTGCCAAGGCTCAGGTCGAGCGAGAGATCATCGGCCAGCTTGAAGGCGGGTGTTCTGCCAGGGGTGCAGGCATCGAAGCCGAAGGCGTGAAGATCCCCGTTCTGTCGTCTTTTACCGGCGGAGATGTCGTAAGCTTCATTACGCTCTCTACCAGGATACTGGACAGCATGGGCAGGGAGGCATCAGGCTCCGGGTCTGACATCATGATGAGATGTGCGATCTATTCGATCCTCGCCAACTACAGCAGTGACTTCAAGTCCTTCGGTAAGCTCACCAACAGGTTCGAGTATATCAATATGCTGATCAATCTCCTCGGTGACTTCAGCAGGTACGGCATCAGGAGAGAAGAACTTGATGAGGCGATAGGAGCATCTACTCCTTACTCTACCGAATACAGGAACAAGCTGGAAGACTTAAGGCTCGTCATGGATGCCGTTGATAAGATGAATACCCAGTTCGGCCTGTCGCTCCTCAAGGACAGGATCTCCGAAGCGTCCCAGGCCGTGATGGCATTATCCGATGCAGAACTTGCATCGAGGCGCATGGCAGGCCTCCGTAAGCTTCTGTCTTCGAGGTTTGTCTTTATCGGCTTCGGTGCAGGAAGGAAGCTTACCCCGCAGGAATATACGCTCGTTAAGCTGCTCTCATCAAGAGGCGGCAGCTTAAGCTTCTACACACTCTCTACCGGAGATGAGGAAGAAGCGATGCTTCCGATATATAAGGTCGGTAACGAGTTTACCTCCGCGATGCGTTCGGCTGGGGCGGTCACAGAAGACTTTGAATACCACGCTGAAGGAGGGATGAATGCCTTCTTTGAGGCTTTCGCGCGCGGAGAAGATTATGCAGGTGAGAGGACAGACAGGGTCCGCCTTGCAGCAATAAGCGGTACCGATAACCAGATAGGATATGTCTTCTCGGAGGTGATAAAACTCACCAGGGACGAAGGCTACAGATACAGGGATATAAGGATCGTATGCTGTGACGAGGATATGGCGTCGAGACTTAGGAGCAATGCCGAGCTCTACGGCCTGGATATATTCATCGACCGTAAGATAGATCTGTGGTCTACCGTCATACCGGTATTCGCTGAGACGGTCCTCGAACTCCCGGTGCATAACTACCGCATCAGCGATATAATCCGCGCCATGAGGTGCGGGATAATCAAGCTGCCTCCTTTCATAACGGACAGCTTCGAGAACTACTGCAGACTTAAGAACATCACTGACGGAAGACGGCTCTTCCGCGAGAGCGTATATCTTAAGAAGGCTGATGAGGAAGGAGACGGTTTCCGCCCGAAGATCTACTTCAGCATGCCGTATGACGGCATCAGTGAAGGCAGTCAGGCAGATGCCGGCAGGTTCTTCTGGGAAAACATCGTCGTGAAGAAGATAATGCCGCTCAGGGATCTGGCAGAGAAGATCAATTCAGAGAAGAATCTCAGCGGTAAGGCGGGATTGCTCAAGGAACTCATCAATAACCACAGAGAAGACGTAGAAGCGCTGAGCAAGGAGCAGCTTGATTCCGGTGACAGCTCATCGGCATCCGCACTTGTCAGAGGCTATGACGAGATGATGCAGCTGCTGACATTCTTCACGCATGAGATGAACGATGTCCCTATCAGCCAGAGGGCATTCATCTCGCTCATCAGGACAGATATGAAGAACCGCGTTGAAGGAACGATACCGCTTAAGGTCGATTCCATAGAGATCACGACGCCTGACAGGGCGTTTGTCGCACCGTGCAAGGTAATGTTCCTCCTCGGCGCGACCAGGGATAATTTCCCGCACAGGAAGAGTGCGGAAGGTCTTCTCAGTTCGGGCGAACTCCGTAACCTCGCTGATTCCGTTAAGGACTGCGAGCTCCCCGACAAGGATGAGGTGAAGTCGCGCGAAGAGACGGTGACCTGCTGTCTTATGCTCGGTACCGTTACCGACAGGCTTTATATGGTCCACAACGCGGATAAGAACTTCACGAGCTGCGTGTTCGATTACCTCAGGAACTGTGCTTTGGAAGACACGATCGTGACAGGCTTTACCAATCCTGCCAAGGGTGTGTTCCATAAGAGGAACCATGATTTCAGGACTGCTGCAATAGCGCCCGAGACAATGGACAGACTGCTGCAGGAAGGTGATAACAAGAGCCTGCCGGGAAGCGTCTCGGCATTCGAGGAATACAACAACTGTGCATTCAAATACATGCTGGACCGCATCCTCAAGATAAGGGAGAGAGAAGATAACACCGAGATCGATACGAGCGGATTCGGAACGCTCATACACAGCATGTATGAGATCGGTCTGAGCAGCATAGGCGGCGAGGGATTCCGCGAGAGATCCGCTGAACTGCTCGGCGACGATAAGGCTTATGAAGATGCCGTTGAAGAGGCGTATCGCAGTGCCGTGATCAAGGAGGCTGTTCCGGGCTCTCTCGAAGAAGACGGCGAGACGATCGCCAGGGAATTCGATATGAATACCGGAATGAAGCTCCGGAGAATGTACAAGATGACATTCAGGGGGATCCTTGAAGACCTTAATTCCGAAGGGTTGATCCCCACGGGTTTTGAAGTCCCGATAGGTGACAAAGAAGATGTCAGGATAGACAGCAGCAACATCGAAGAGAAGACCGGTCTTCATCTGGCATTCTCGGGGTTTGTTGACCGCGTCGATACTGATGAGAAAGCAAAGAGGATAAGGATCATCGATTACAAGAGCGGCGGCAAGAACATCAATCCGAAGCAGCTGTTCTACGGAACGCAGATCCAGCTCCCTGTCTATACCAAGGCGCTGTCCGACAGATATGAGATAAGCCCGGAGAACTGTGATTACGGATACTTCAATGTCGGCCTTAAGCCTGATAAGGGGAAGGGCGCTGCGGTCTTTGCACCGAAGATGTCCGGCTACAAGCCCGAGGAGATGGCGGCAACCCTAGAATATTCGCAGAAGGTCCTTGCCGATACTGCAGAGAGCATCAAGAGCGGCAGAGCGGACGCACTGGTCTGTCCTGCACACAACTACTGCAGCTTCTGTCCGTACGGCGGAGCATGCGGCAATATACCGTCATCTCCGATCGCGGCGGAAGAGCCTCTCGGACACGGCGCGAGGAAGGCGGATTATCTTGCTGCCATCCGTGCTGCCGCAGACGGTGATACAGGAGAAGACAATGAGTGATAAGAGACCGACGCCGGATCAGCAGGCGATAATAGACTGCAAGACAGATAACATACTGGTCCCCGCAGCGGCAGGGTCCGGTAAGACTACGGTCATGATCGACAGGATCGTATCGAAGATTATCGGAGACATGTCAGATGACTCGATCCCGGAGCACGAGAAGCATTCGCTGGACAGCATACTTGTCGTTACATTTACGGTGGCTGCAGCCGAACACATGCGTGAGAAGGCTGAGAGCGCACTTGACGAAGCGATAGCGAAGAACAAGGACAAGCCCGAACTGGTGGCAAAGCTTGCCAGGCAGAAGGAACTCCTTCCCAATTCTTACATTCAGACTTTCGATGCGTTCTGTGCGAGAGTCGTGAAGGAGAAGGGATACTGTGCGGCGGATTCTGCGAAGGCGGATGTTTTCGATCCGGCAAATATCGTGCTGGACGGCAACGAGCTTACGTTGCTCAAGCATTCTGCCGCACGTCAGGCCATAAGGAAGATGTACGACGAAGCCGGTTCGGAGACGGATCCCTTTGTAAGGCTTACGTTGAGGTTCGGTGACGGCAGATCCGATACGAGTCTCGAGAATACGACCTGTGAGATATACGATACATTAAGAAGCCTCCCGGACTACATGAACAGGATCAGGGACGAGTACGAATCGCGCAAGGCTCTCGAGGCGGAAGGACGGCTTGTCGTCAGCGAGAAGCTCAAGGCTGTGGCAGGAGATATTGTAACGCTCCTGTCTGACTACGGCAGGGTGATAAAGTCCGAAGACGGCGTGCTGCAGTATCTGAAGGATAACGAGACATTCTATGTTCTTACTACGGAGAAGACTCCCGAGGCGAGGAATGCCGCATCTCTTAATGCGATAGAAGACATAACGGATCTTATCGACAGACAGGTGCAAAGACATGAGGAAGGCACGATCACTGACGGTCTGGAAGAACTGTATCTTATAAGCCGCGAGTGGAATGAACTTCTGGACTTCAAGTTCTCTTATATGACGCGCACCAGCAAGATCTTCAAGGAGAATGAAGACCTGATGCTCGAGTATCTTGATAAGACGGCGCAGATCAAGGCTGTGACAAGACTGGTCAAGGGCACACCCACCAAGCTCGAGCACCCGCTGGATCCGCCGAAGGCACTGTGCACATTCCTGTCGAACGGGCTTGAGTCTTATGAGAGCTTCGAAGATCTTAATTACGAGCAGCTCTCGCTCCAGCAGGAACGTACCGAGATGATCGGGGCATTTGTAAGGCTCATAGAGAAGACGGACGAATACTTTGCCGAGCTTAAGGCTGCGGTCCACGGCATGGACTTTGCAGACCAGGAGTATGCGGCCTTCGACATACTTGACCATGAAGATGCAGTTGATTTCTACCGGAGCAAGTTCGTGGAGATCTATATCGACGAGTATCAGGACAACACGAGGCTGCAGGACGAGATAATAAGCAAGATCGCCAGACCTTCAGGCAATGTCTTCAGGGTAGGTGACGTCAAGCAGAGCATCTACAAGTTCAGGCACGCGGAACCCGGCATATTCAACGAGAAGATAGATGCATATGAAGCCGGAAGAGAGAAGGGACAGGTGCTCCCGCTCACCGAGAACTTCAGGAGCAGTCCCCAGATACTTGCTTTCGTAAATCACATCTTCGAGCAGTCGATGACGAGAGATGCTTCCGAGGTGGAGTATTCAGCAAAGCAGAGGCTCAACTATCCCGAGAACAGTCCTTCGGCTGATCAGGGTGAAGAAGGCCTGCCGAGACTGCTCATCGTCAACGGAGACGGTGCGGGAAGCTTCGATGCGTTTGAAGATGCCGACGACTCCGAAGAAGAGTACGGCGCAGCAGATAACGATACTAACGATATCTCATCCTTCGGTGATGACGAAGACCAGCCGCTCGATTCGAAGATCAAGGCGCTCTGTCTCGGAGTGGAGAAAGAGATAAGAGCATATATGTCGCAGTTCGATCCGGATGCCGAAGACTATGAACAGCACTATTCCGATATCTGCGTTCTCACTTCCATCAGGAGCGAGGCCGAAGTCATATCGGCATACCTTGAATGTCACGGGCTTCCTTCCACGGGCAGGGTCACTACGAGCGTGTTCGGAGACCTCGATATCAGGGGCCTTATCGGATTTATCATCTGCCTCGGCAATTCGATGCGGGATGAGTATCTCGCGGGAGTACTGCTGGCACCTTACAAGAATACGAACTTTACCGTTAACGATATCGCTCAGGTTCAGGCATATATCCTCGAGAATGCGCCTCATCTCAGGCGTGAGAACCTTATCAACAGGCTCAGGGTGTTTGCAGCCGGCGAAGGAGGAGAACTCGCAGGAAGGATCAGCTCTTTCCTTGATGATTACGACGACCTCAGGATGAAGGCGATGACCTGCGACATTGACGAGATAATAGAGCTCATCTTCAAGCGCACAGAGATCAAGGCTACCGTCAAGCGTAAGGAAGGCAGCTTCGACAAGCTGACTATCCTTAAGGACTGGCTCTGCAGTAACTTCAAGAGGTTCGGATGCGATATCTCAGGCATCGCGGAAGAACTCGAGAACATGAGGATCCAGATCAATGAGGATGCGGTCATCGAGACGAGTCTTAACGAGAAGAACAAGATCGTATGCATGAACTTCCATAAGAGCAAGGGCCTCGAGTATCCGTTCGTTATATTTGCCCTTAAGGACAGGGGAAGATCTTTCTCTGTGGGAAGGTTCTCTTACGATGCTCACGCGGGATTCGTTCTTGAAGACTATGACGATGCAGCACTGGCAAGGAAGGATTCCATCGAGCAGAATGTCTATCTCATAGATGCCCTGCTCGAAGAGAATGCAGAGACATTAAGAGATCTCTATGTTGCTCTTACGCGTGCGCAGACGAGGCTGTCTGTCGTTACCTGGGACTTCCTTGACGGCAAGAGGAACAAGGCAATAGAAGCTGCAGTGCGTGCCGATTCACTTGCTTCCGGAGACAAGTTCTCCAGGCTCGACTGGCTCAGGGGGAGCGGCACGATGTGCTGCGATCTGTTCATGGCGCTCATCAGGACCGATTCCGACGATGCGAAGATGATAAGGAACACTTTCGATACGGATATCGGATATCTTACGGGCTTCAAAGCCTGCACCACAAAGGCCGATCAGGACCCCGGAAATCTTCCGGGCAACCGCGGATTCGTCACCGAGATACTGTCCGAGGAAGAGACGGCTCAGCTTGATCTGGAATCCGCATCTCACATCGTGATAGTTGAAGATGCTGAAGAAGAGGTGCCTGAGGATGGTTCGCTGTTCGATGACAGAGGCAACAAGACCTTCGCTGATTACAGCCACGAAGAAGAGACTCTGATCCCGTTCAAGGTATCGGTCACGGGCATAAGGCACGGCAACATGGAAGAGACACGCCACGTCGATCTCGAGGTGCGCGATGCTTCAGAGTATGACAATACGGGAAGCGGCAAGCTCAATGCTGCCACCAAGGGAACCATACTCCACAAGCTGATGCGGTTCATCGATACCGAAGCTGTCAGGAACGGCGGTGATATCATTGCCGAGACCGATAAGCTTATCGGCATGAAGATGTTCGAAGAATACAGTGCGGATAACGTGAGGAAGACTGCTGAAGAATTCGGAAGCGGAATAATGACATTCGCTTCAAGCGATATCTGCAAGGCAGCTGAGACTGCGGCAGACAGGGGCAGGACGGAGTGCGAGAAGCCTATCGTCTTTGCCGTGCCCGCGACTGAGAATAGCAGCGATTACGCACTGGTACAGGGTAAGATCGACCTCATGTTCGAAGAAGATGACGGCTGGGTAGTACTGGATTACAAGACCGAGAGGTCCGATATGCCGGATGCGGAGAGCAGGGCTTCCGAAGCAAAGGACAAGCACGGATTCCAGCTCACGAGTTACAGCTCGGCACTTGAAGCTTCGGGCATCAAGGTCAAGGCAAGATATGTCTATCTGGTCAGGTTCGGGGAGTTTGTCGAGATCTGATCGACTTACTTGCCGGAATCTCTCTTCCTGATGTTACGGAAGAAGTCGAGCATCATCTTCGAGCAGGGCTCTTCAAGGATACCGCCTTCGAACTCGACCTTGTGGTTATGACCGTGCGACACGTCGAAAATATCATTGCACGACACCACCGCGCCGCTCTTGGGCTCGTACGCACCGAAATACACTTTCCTTATCCTCGACTGGATTATCGCACCTGCGCACATCGTGCACGGCTCCAGGGTGACATACATGTCGCAGTCCTCGAGCCTCCAGTCGCCAAGCTTCTTGCAGGCTTTGTTAATGGCCACGATCTCGGCATGCGCCAGGGAATTGCCCTTGGTGAGCCTTAAGTTATGGGCTCTTACGAAGACCTTGCCGTCCTTGACGATGACGCAGCCGATAGGACATTCGGCAAGGTCGATCGCCTTCTCGGCCTGCTTGATCGCCTCGAGCATGAAGCGCTCGTGTTCATTGGCCGGTCTAAGTTCTGGATACAGTCTGGATCTCATAATCGAAGATTATACACTATTGGCGGTTTTACTTTATACTTTATGCGTGAATAACTTTGGAGGCGGAAGATGGTACTTCATAAGATCCCTTACGAACTGACAGTGTGCAAGGTAGCTTCAGAAGCAAGCCTTGACCTTGGCAAAGACTTCTACTTCATCGGCAGGACTGATGAGGAGATATCTCTTGTCTGCATCACCGGAGATGTTCCGGATGACACGACGGAGAGAGATGACGGATGGGGGGGCTTCCGCATACAGGGAGTGCTCGACTTCTCGCTCATCGGGATACTGTCGAAGATATCGGGGGTCCTTGCTGACAATAAGATCGGAATCTTTGCCGTATCCACATACAATACAGACTACATCCTGGTGAAGAAGGAGAACTTTGACCGGGCGATGCAGGTGCTCGCGGAAGCGGGGTATGAAGTCGAATGAAGATCTACGTGGATTACGACGACTGCCTGTGCGAGACGGCGAGGAATTTCTCTGACCTGGCCGTGGAGATGTTCGGGAAGAACGTTCCCTATGAGAAGATCAGATACTTCGAACTTGATAAGTCTTTTGATCTGAATGAAGAGCAGTTCGTGCAGTTCATGAGCAAGGGGCACGAGCCTGATGTGCTGCTGTCTTACGAAGAGACTCCGGGCGCATCGGAGGTCATTAACGAATGGCTTAGCGAGGGGCACGATGTATCGATAATCACGGGAAGACCGTTCAGTTCATATGAGCCTTCCAGACAGTGGCTCGACAGGCACGGGCTTAAGGACGTTAAGCTCTACTGCCTCAACAAATACGGAAGAGACGGCTTCATCAAGGACAGTGACTTCAGCCTGGAACTCGAAGATTACTACAGGATGAAGTTCGATGTGGCGGTGGAAGACTCGCCCAAGGCATTCAGGTTCTTCGACCATCTGCCGGATCTGAAGGTGATGGTGTATGACCGCCCGTGGAACAGGGAGTGTGAGCTGCCGGGAGACAATTACACCAGATGCGCTGACTGGGAACTCATAAGACGTAATGTTGCCCGATTATCGAGTTGACATCCCTTTTTAATAATAATATAATTCGAGGTTGCTATAAGTATAACTATGCCTATTTGCTTGAGTACAGCCGTGATTACGGCATTATAAGACAGCAGATTACTTTTCAGCTTAGGTGCGGAGTTTGGCTTAGAGCTCAAATCACGAATAAGGATGGTCTTTAATGGCTACTACACAAGGTATGTGCACGAACTGCGGTTCGCTGGTCATTTTCGATGACAGAGATGAGAACTGCGAGTGCGTTTTTTGTCACTGCGTTTTCCCTGCGGCAGAGGCGGTAGAACTGCTTGCCAATCCTGCAGGACACGAGTTCAAGAATGAGAAGTTTGAAGCTCAGGAGGGCGGTAAGCATTATTACGCCACCCCCATGCAGCCTGACATCGTAAGCAAGGCTGTACAGAGAGACAAGGTATCCAAGGCTAAGAGTGAAGATCTGAAGATCAAGCCCAACGAGTTCGAACTGTCGCCCAACGACGTTAAGGCTCCGGCTAATCTGGTAATTGCCATCATCGCAGCTGCTGTTGTTTGCATCGGCATCATCCTGGCGATCGCATGGCCGATGTACAACACCAGGACTTCCCTTACGGATTCCATGGTATCCAAGCTCGATACCGTTTTCGAAGATCAGGCGAAGGTCGATCTCTCGGTCAACGAAGAAGGATATGCTACAGGTTACTGCATCTCCGGCAAGACCTGCCAGAACCTGAAGGTCGAGACATCTGACGAGATCAGCGAAGCAACGGCACAGAAGATCTTCGATAACTACTGTGAACTCAGAGCAGCTGAAGGCGGCGATAAGGCTTCGTCTTCCAAGGACGTTACGGTTGCCATCTACACTCCGACAACTATCTATACGGTTACGGCTGACGGTGTTACGGTCAGCGAAGCAGACTGATGAGGTAATCAATCAATGACAGATTTTGACAAGGCATTTACATCAGCAAAGAAGCTTGCAGGCAAGAGGAAGAAGGCTCTCACGGAGGCTGAACTCGAGTCCATTACAGATAACTACAAGATGGGTCCCGACGACATGCTCGCTCTCAGGTCAGAACTTGAGAAGGCAGGCATCAAGGTAAACGAGCCCGAAGTCGATCTCGATCTCGATGACATCGAGGAGATCGAGAAGATCGAGAAGAGCGAGAAGTTAGATGACATCGATAAGATCGACGATCTCGACAAGATCGAAGATATCGACAGCATCGCAAATCTCGAAGGCCTTGAAGGTCTCGAGGGAATGGATAACCTCGACTTGGAGCCCATCGAAGACGATGACGTCGTAGTCGATACGGATACTTCCGTCGATGACAGCAACGGCGTTGACGACTCGGTCAAGATGTATCTCAAGGAGATCGGTAAGATCGACCTTCTCGAACCCGAGGAAGAGCGCATCATCGCACAGAAGATGGCTGAAGGCGACGAGGATGCCAAGGAGACTCTCATCAACTCCAACTTAAGACTCGTTGTCTCCATCGCTAAGAAGTACATGAACCGCGGTCTGTCACTCCTCGACCTCATCCAGGAGGGCAACATCGGTCTCATCAAGGCAGTCGACAAGTTCGACTATACAAAGGGATTCAAGTTCTCCACATATGCTACATGGTGGATCAGACAGGCTATCACGAGAGCCATCGCCGATCAGGCAAGGACGATCAGGATCCCCGTTCACATGGTAGAGACCATCAACAAGCTCACAAGGATCCAGAGACAGCTCGTCCAGGATCTCGGCAGAGAGCCTACCACTGAAGAACTCGCAGAGGCTATGGGCATGGAGCCTGCAAAGATCCGCGAGATCCAGAAGATATCACAGGATCCTATCTCCATCGACAAGCCTGTCGGTGAGGAAGAGGATTCACACCTCGTAGACTTCATCTCCAACGATGAGCTCGCAGCACCTGAGGAAGAGGTCGCAAGGAATCTCCTCAAGGAAGACCTCATCAAGGCTCTGGGCACACTTACAGAGCGTGAGCGTAAGGTAATCGAGCTCAGATTCGGTCTTAAGGACGGCGTTCCGATGACACTCGAGCAGGTCGGTAAGAAGCTCGGCGTTACACGTGAGCGTATCAGACAGATCGAGGCTAAGGCCATCAGGAAGCTCTCCAGAGCTTCAAGCTCCAAGAAGCTGGAAGGTTACATAGACTAACGAAGTCGGAGGTCTCAGGTGTCCGACCGTAAGATTTATTCTTTCTACAAAGGTTTATTTCCGGGGGACGTTTTGAACTTTTCAAAACGTTCTCCTTTTGTCAAGGAAATAATGCTCGAGAGGATATATCCCAGACGCGTCATACTTCCCATGAAGATGCATTACGGCGTGCCCGCGGTACCGATCGTCAAGAAGGGCGACCTGGTCAAGGCGGGCCAGTGCGTCGGCCTTCCCGAGAAGGGCGCTTTCTCTGTTCCCGTACACACGGGCGTATCCGGCAAGGTCACCGACATCAAGGAGATAACGCTCCCCAACGGCATCAGGACTCCCGCAGTATTCATCGAGAACGACATGAAGCGTACGCGCCTCGATTCGCTGAAGCCGAGGAGCTCTCTGAAGCTCTCTGCGACCGAGACCATTGGCGTAATAAGAAATGCCGGCATCTGCGGTATGGGAGGTGAGGGAATACCGACCGCGGCAAAGCTCGCGAGAGCGAGAGGCAAGGCCGTTAATGATTTCCTCGTCAACTGCCTTCAGAGCGAACCCTATTCAACATCAGATCTTACTGCGATCGTGGAATACCCGGACTATGTCGTCATGGGCGCTGCAGCATGTGCGAGAGCCGTGGGCGCTAAGAATCTCTACTTCCTGATCTCCAAGGACAGAAAGGTCGAGCGCGCTGCACTTGAGACATCGATATCGAGGGCAAAGAAGGACTTCGAAGACCTTAACTTTGAGATCAAGCTCTTCCGCGAGCGTTTCCCGCAGGGCTACTACAGGCTTGTCGGCAAGGCGCTATATGGCAAGGAGATAGAAGAAGGCGAGACGATCGAAGATATCTGCGATGCGGTACTCTTCAACTGTTCTACCATGCTCGCGTGCTGGGAAGCGATATCAGACAACATCCCGATGATGAGCAGGATCGTCTCTCTGTCAGGCGGATCTTCAGGCGGGCATAACATGCTGGTTCCTATCGGCACTCCCGTATCAGAGCTCCTTGCAAATTCTTTCTCCGAGGACAGCACCGACAACAGGATAATCTGGGGCAACTGCCTCACCGGCATTGAGATAGAAGATCCCGAGAACACGCCGATAATCAAGATGACTTCGGTCATATCGGTAGTGAGGAAGGCGGAGATCCCCAGGACTGCGTGCATTCACTGCGGACTGTGTTCCGAGTGCTGCCCGGTATCCATATCACCAAACATAATCTATGAGATGCTCGCACAGGGCCTCGGCCAGAAGGCATCAGAGGAAGGTGCGAGAAGATGCATCTCGTGCGGATGCTGCACTTATGTGTGCCCGGCGGGCATCGACCTTACGAGTGCGATAGCTGAATTTGCCAACCGCGGCAAGGTCATCGAGACCAACTCGCTCCTCGACAACAAGGCGGCGGATCTCGACTATTCGATCCTTCCCGAGCAGGAGACTGCCGAGGCATCGCTTCTTGAAGATTATTCAGATGAGGGTGCTCCCGAAGAGACGAAGGATGACGGCTCCATCGTACTCCCTTTTGACGGAGGCAAGAAGATATGATGAACAAGACTCTTGCACCGTTCATACACACAGAGAAGAACGCACCTTATATCTACCTTACGATAATAGCGGCGCTGGTCCCGGCCTGCTGCTACAGCATATTCTATTACGGCGTCAGGGCTGCGGTCATGCTCCTTATCTGCACGCTGTCCTTCGTTGCATGTGATGTCATCTGCTCGAAGATATCCAGGCGTGATGCGAGCGGCGAATACTTCGATATAAGTTCGATCGTGTCGGGACTTGTTTTCGCGCTGCTGCTGCCGCCGGATACTCCGGTATACATGGCGCTGGCAGGTGTGCTGTTCGGGTCCGTGGTGACCAAGCAGGTCTTCGGCGGCGCGGGCTCCAACATAATCAACCCGGCTGCAGGTGCGAGACTCTTCATCGAGATGGTGTTCCCGTCGGGCATGTGCGGCTACGCCGAGCCCAGGGAGGACTGGTTCGGATTTACGAGCCTCATCACCGCATCAGAGCCTGTTACGCCCGACTACTCGGATCTCAGCCTGATAGAGCTCGTCAGCGGCAATTTCCCGGGCATGTTAGGCGCTTCCTGTGCTGCGCTCGCGGTGCTCGGAGCAGTGTTCCTTCTCATGCGCGGCAACCTGAGGCTCTATGCTCCGCTGTCGTATATCGCATCCCTCGCGGTGCTGTATTACGTCATGCATCCTTCTGAGGACATGCTCGCGTTCATGCTCTATTCGGGTTCGTTCTTCGTCGCGGTATTCATGCTCGGCGACATGACCACGATCCCTTCGAGATTTGCGGCAGGAGCCTTTGCCGGCCTTGTCTGCGCGGTCCTCACCGTCGTGCTGATACCGCATGTCTCGCTCGGCATGGCGCTTATCGCACCGGTAGTTACCGTTAACCTGATGTCGTTTGTCATGGACTTCTTCTCGAAAACCTTCTCCAGGCGCTCCAAGCCTTCAAGGGAGGTGGATGTCCTATGATGACCCGTGCCCAGCTCAAGAGGTTCATTGCAGAGTGCGTCATACTGCTGCTCGTCAGCACCGTGCTCATCTTTACAGGCTACATGGTATCCTCGGCCAAGTCTGACATAAGGGTACAGATAAGCCTTGTCGAGAGATTCAGCCCCGTGCTCAAGGCATCGTCCTTTGCATCGACCGGCGGCGCAGTACTCTCTGATTATCCGGAGATCAACTCCGTGTACATCGGCTATGACGATAACGGCGATCCGATAGGCTATGTCATCGACATGACCTCGGTCGCTGATGACGGTACGAAGCTGCACCTTCTCATCGGAT
>JAEEGJ010019787.1_pt1 | contig 14762 bp, 12 predicted proteins | sample 8958761 | NCBI WGS metagenome assembly JAEEGJ01 (sample SAMN16246546, study PRJNA631951) | gut metagenome | biome: gut microbiome; feature: rumen; material: RS-attached | host: Bos | place: Iran: Karaj | collected 2018-10 | reverse complement strand
TTCCTGCTCATTGGTGCAGCCTGGGCTGCCATGCTCGCCCTGCCTTTCACGATTTTCACCAATTCGCTCAAGGGTGGCCATGTGGGCACATATCTCGGCCTCTTCAACTGCACCATCTGCGTGCCGCAGATTGTAGCAGCTGCCATTGGCGGTCTGATCCTCAAGGTCTTCTTCACCACACCTGGTGTCCTGGCTCCCGAGGATGATATGCTCGTCCTTGCCGGCACTCTGCTCATCATCGGCAGCGCCGCCGTCTGGCTCATCAAGGACCACGATTAGCCTAATGATTTTAAGGGATTCTAAGGGATTTTAAGGGACGTCACTTTCACCTGAACTATTTGGGGCGAACCAACAATTGTTAATTGTTAATTATTAATTGTTAATTGAACATTCGTCCCTAAATATCCCTTAATGTCCCTAAATATCCCTTAATATCCCTTCACAAAGAAATCTTTCGTGACTCTCTACCACATTTAATAATATATTGCCCGTGTGACAACGGGATGCGGTGCTCGCCACTGTGCGAGGCTGCGACGGCGATGCGCTGGCCCTGAAGGTTATAAACCAGGACTGGAGCGTCGCCGACGACGTTGAGATAGAGCACCGTGCCCACGACCTTCATCTCGAACGACGGGAGCTTCTCATCGTCGGCCACCTCGTGCAGATCTTCATAGCCGCCATCCACAATGTTGAAGTTCCTCCAGACTTCGGCTTCCTTGTATGCCTCCACCTGGTCGGTGGGGACAACAAGCGTGCAAGCCGACACATCGACGCCTTCGAAGACATCCTCGGTGATGGCAATCGGAAATCCTTCCATCTGGACCTTGGTCAAGCCCGTGCAATAGGCAAAGGTGTATTCGCCTATTTGATCAACCGAACCGGGAATCAGCACCTCATTCAAAGCCGTGCAATAGTAGAAGGCGTGCTGGGCAATGCTCTTCACTCCACGCGGGATCTCGACCTTGGCAAGACTTGTGCAGAAGGCGAACGTCGCAGCACCCACACGCCTTACGGCTTCGGGCACTATGGCCTGCTGCAAGGTTCCATCGCGATAGAATGCCCAGTCGCCCAAAGTGGTCAACGACGAAGGCAGACTGATGTCCGCAAGGTTCGGGCAATCGGAGAATGCACCAAAACCTATGCGCGTCACCCCTTCGGGCAAAGTCACCGATGTAAGGCCTTCGCAATAGACGCACGCAAACGGTGTGACGCCCGTCACCCGATACTGTGCGCCTTCAAATTGCACCTCGGCAGGCACATCAAGCACACCACGATAGGCATCGACATTCAACGAGTCGTACGACAGGTAGGTCAGTTCGGCAGTCTGTCGTTGTTCATCCAGGCGGTAATGCTTCCCGCTCACGTCGGTCGGCACTTCGGCAAAACACATCGCGGCAGGCATCAACATGATACCTGCCACAATGATTGCTATTTTACCTTTTGCAGCCAACAATTAATTGTTAATTATCAACAGTTAATAAAATTGTTAATTGTTAATTGTTAATTGTTAATTGATTATTTGGTCTTCTCCTCCACCCACTTGCGGGCATTGACGAAGATCTCGATCCAGGGAGTCACCTCATCCTGCTTGTGGTCCTGTGGATAGTAACCGCACTGCCAGGGGAACATGGCGCGCTCGGGATGCGGCATCATGGCGAGATGACGACCATCGGCCGAACAGATGCCGGCAAGGCCTTCGGGTGAACCGTTCGGGTTGGCGGGATAGGCGTTGTAGCCGAACTTTGCCACTACGTTGTAGTCATCGACCGTCTTGCCCTCGGGCAGACCGAACTTGCCTTCGCCGTGGGCTGTCCAGATGCCGATGCGTGCACCGCTCAGCGAACCCATCATCACGCTGTTGTTCCTTGGGATACGCACGTTGATGAAGTTCGACTCGAACTTGTGGCTGTCGTTGTGCAGCATGTGTACGCGGTTGGGGTTCTGTGCAGCAGCCACGAGGTCGGGGTTCTTGGCATCGAGGTTGGAGCCTACGAGACCCAGTTCGATCATCAACTGACAACCGTTGCAGATGCCGAGGCTCAACGTGTCGGGACGTGCATAGAAGTCCTGCAGCGCCTTGCGTGCCTTCTCATTGTAGAGGAAGCCTGCAGCCCAGCCCTTGGCCGAACCCAGTACGTCGCTGTTGGAGAAGCCACCGCAGAAGACGATGAGGTTCACATCGCTGAGGTCCTCACGACCGGTGATGAGGTCGGTGAGGTGAACATCCTTCACGTCGAAGCCAGCAAGGTACATCGAGTAGGCCATCTCGCGCTCCGAGTTAACACCCTTCTCACGCAGGATGGCAGCCTTGATGCCCGTCTTCTGACGACGGTCGGCGCTGATGTTATATTGTGCCAGACGTCCGGTGAAGCCCTTGGGCCAAAGGTAATAGAGCGGCTGGTGCTTGTAGTTGGCAAAGCGCTCGTCGGCCTTCTGCGTGCCGCTCTGCTTGCGGTCGAGGAGGTGCGACGACTCGTACCATACGTCACGCAGTGCGTCGATGTCGAAGGTCTCGACAAACTCACCCTTGCGCACGCTCACTGTGCGCTCGTCACAAGGATAACCGATCTTTGCGACAGCTACACCTGCCTTCTCCATCAGTTTCTCGAACGACTTGCCGTCCTTCACCTGCAGCACCACGCCAGGATTCTCGGCAAAGAGAATCTTCACCAGATCCTCCTCGGCCAGACCCGTGAGGTTGATGCGGAGACCGCCTTCGGTGTTGGCGAACGTCATTTCGAGCAGGGTGGTGATCAAGCCACCTGCGCTGATGTCGTGACCTGCGAGGATGAGACCCTCGTTGATGGCCTTCTGCACGGCATCAAAAGCATCGGCGAAATATTCCGAATTCTCGACAGTAGGTACGCTATCGCCCACGCGATTGAGTGTCTGTGCCAGAGCCGAACCACCAAGACGATGCTCGCAGAACGAGAAATCGACGTAATAGAGCGAGGTCGAACGATCGAGCTGCACCACAGGGCTCACCACCTTGCGCACGTCGGTCACCTCGCCGCCACCACTGATGATCACACAGCCGGGGCTGATGACCTTCTCGCTGGTGCCATCGGGCTTGTTGTACTGCTGCGTCATCGACAACGAGTCCTTGCCCGTCGGGATGTTGACACCCAGTTCGATGGCGAAGTCGGAACAAGCCTGAACGGCAGCGTAGAGACGTGCATCCTCGCCTGCATTGCGGCAGGGCCACATCCAGTTGGCCGAAAGCGAAACGCCCGAGATACCGCCCTCGATAGGCGCAAACACGATGTTGGTGAGTGCCTCGGCAACTGCCATCACCGAGCCCGCAGGAGCATCGACGAGGGCTACGGCAGGCGCATGGCCGATGGAGGTGGCGATGCCTGCCTTGCCACGATAGTCGAGGGCTACGACGCCACAGTCGGAAAGCGGCAGCTGCAGCACGCCCTGGCACTGCTGGCGAGCCACCTTGCCCGTCACCGAACGGTCCACCTTGTTGGTCAACCAGTCCTTGCAGGCTACCGACTCGAGGCGAAGCACGTCATTGATATACTTCTGGATATTCGCAAGCTCTGTCTCGACGGGAGCATAGTGATGCTCGACGGTCGTATCGCGCATGATGGTCTTCGGTGCATGTCCGAACATATCGGCCAAAGCCAGGTCGATGGGCTTCACGCCGTCGGCCTGCACGAAGGTGAAGCGCATGTCGTTGGTAGCCTCACCGATGACGTAGAATGGTGAACGCTCACGCTCGGCAATCTTGCGGCAGAAGTCGATCGACTCGCTCTTTACGAGGAAGCCCATACGCTCCTGCGACTCGTTGCCGGCAATCTCCTTGGCGCTCAAGGTGGGGTCGCCCACTGGCAGCTTGTCCATCCAGATCACGCCACCCGTGGTGTCGATGAGTTCCGACAGGCAGTTGATGTGTCCGCCTGCGCCATGGTCGTGAATCGAAACGATGGGGTTGTAGTCACTTTCGCCCAAGGCACGCACCACGTTGTAGGCACGTTTCTGCATCTCGGGGTTGGCACGCTGCACGGCATTGAGTTCGATGCCCGAAGCATACTTGCCCGTATTGACCGACGACACGGCGCCACCGCCCATACCGATGCGGTAGTTGTCGCCACCAATGAGGATGACCTTCTCGCCAGCCTCAGGTGTACCCTTCAGCGCATCGCGCATCTTGCCATAGCCCACGCCACCGGCCAGCATGATGACCTTGTCGTAGCCATATTCCTGCTGCTCGCCCGGATTAACATCCTGGTGCTCGAAAGTGAGGAGTGAACCGCAGATGAGCGGCTGACCGAACTTGTTGCCGAAGTCTGAAGCACCGTTCGAAGCCTTGATGAGCACCTGCTCGGGTGTCTGATAGAGCCAGGGACGTGCCTCCAGGCCATTCTCCCACGTCTTCTTCTCGTCGTTGCGGGGATAGGAAGTGATATAGACTGCCGTGCCGGCAATAGGCATCGAAGCCTTGCCACCGCCCATACGGTCGCGGATCTCGCCGCCTGTACCTGTGGCTGCACCATTGAAAGGCTCCACGGTGGTCGGGAAGTTGTGGGTCTCGGCCTTCAGCGAGATGACGCTCTCGAATTCCTTCACCTCATATTCCGAAGCCGTGGTGGGATCGGCGGGAGCAAACTGCTCGATGACGGGTCCCTTGTTGAAGGCGACATTGTCCTTGTAGGCGCTCACCAGTTTGCCCGGCTGTGCCTTCGACGTCTTCTTGATCAGGTTGAAGAGGCTCGACTCCTTCTCCTCGCCATCGATGATGAACGTGCCGCCGAAGATCTTATGACGGCAGTGCTCCGAATTGACCTGGCTGAAACCGAACACCTCCGAGTCGGTCAGCGGACGGCCCACGCGCTTGGCTACATCGTTGAGATACGCGATCTCCTCTGCGCTCAGCGCCAGACCCTCCTGCTTGTTGTACTCCTCGAGGTTCTCGATATATACAATGGGATCGGGTTGCTTGTTGATGGTGAAAATGTTCTGGTCGAGGCCGTCATAAAGGCGGCGCAGCATCGGATCGTACTCCGAATCGGGACCCTTCACCGGGAAATACTCCTCAATACGGGCAATGCCCTTGAGGCCCATGTTCTGTGTAATCTCTACGGCATTGGTACTCCACGGGGTGATCATTTCACGACGTGGACCATTGAACCAGCCTGCAAGTTGCTGCTCGGGGAGCAGGACGGCATCGCTGAAAAGCCAGCACAAACGCTGCGATTCATCAGCACTCAACTGATGATCGACATCGACAGCCAGGATAGTGGCCGAGGGTTGCTTGAAAAAGAAAACCATATATCAAATATCAAATAACAATTAACAATTAACAATGACAATTAACTATCAACAATTAATATTGGCAAAACACGAATGACAAATATCCCTAAAAAAAGGGGCAAAAAGGGTTAAAAACGCCTTTTGCGGTGCAAAAATACAAAAAAAATTTGATATAAATGCGGAAGATTCGAAAAAAGTCTCTATCTTTGCACAAAAATACGCCTAAACACCCCTTTTTTGATGTTCGAGATAACCATATTCACCATCCTGTGGGGCGCCGTGATTGGTGTCCTGGTGTCGGCCCCTATGGGCCCGACAGGTATTCTCGTCATCCAGCGTACGCTCAACAAGGGCCGACTGCCCGGACTCCTCACCGGACTGGGCGCCTCGCTTTCCGACTTCTTCTATGCTGTCGTCACCGTCTTCTTCCTGGGCCTGGTGGTCGATTGGCTCGACCAGTATGAATCGACACTCCAGTTTGTGGGTTCGCTGGCCATCGCCGCCTATGCCGTCTATCTTTGGAAATCGAATCCTGCCTCGTCCCTGCAGAACAAGGACACTTCGGCCGATAGCTTGTCGCCCCGCCTGAAGACCTCGGGTATCCTGAAGAACTTCCTTTCGGGCTTCGGCATCACGGTGAGCAATCCGTTCATCATCTTTTTCTTCATCGCGCTTTTCGCACGCACCAACTTCCTCTTTGCGGCTTCTACCAAGAACTGGTGGCTCTATATCGTCGGCTTCGTCAGCCTCATCTCGGGAGCTGTGGGTTGGTGGTTCCTCATCACATGGGTGGTCAACAAGGTACGCAACAACTTCGGCGTGCGCACACTTCGCAACATCAACCACGGCATCGCCCTCATCATGTTCGGCATCGCCCTCTTCGGCTTCGGCAACGGCTTTTATTATCTTTTCATCAATAAATAACCAGACCCCCTCTAATCCGAGGGGGTCCATTCTTGTACCTTATGAAACCCTTCCTCACCTTCCTGACCCTCTCACTTGTGATTTTCACCTGTGAGGCACAGACACGTTTTCAAATGGGTGGCCAGCAGGTCACCTCGTCGGCTCATCGTCTCTACGTCAACGACCAGATGAAGACGCGCCCCTCGCGCTACACCTTCCGAACGGTCAACGAGGCACTTCTTTTTGCGCAAGCAAATAATGACAAGGACACCCTGTGGACCGACATCTGCATCGAGCCATCGGTCTATTGGATCGACGATCCCGACGACCCTGCCATCCGAGTGTCCGACGTGCCGCGCGAATCGCCCTTCGGCCTCAAGGTCAAGGTGGACCGCCTGCGCCTCATCGGCCTGAGCGACAATCCCGAGGATGTCGTCATTGCCTGCAACCGTGGTCAGACACAGGGTTCGGACGGCAACTTCACCATGCTCCACTTCACGGGCAGTGACATCCATGCCGAAAACATCACTTTCGGCAACTACTGCAACGTCGATCTCGTCTATCCGCGCAATCCACGCCTCAACCGCCCGAAGCGCAACCCTGCCATCGTGCAGGCCCAGCTCGTCATCTGCCGTGGCGACCGCTACACCATCCGCAACTGCCGCTTCATCTCACGTCTCAACCTCTGTCCCTTCGTGGGTGCCGACCATGTGGATTTCGACCACTGCTACTTCGAATGCACCGACGATGCGCTCTGCGGCACCGGCACCTACCGCCAGTGCGGCTTCACGTTCTACGGCAGCAAGCCCTTCTATGCCACGTCGCGCGAAGGTGCTACGTTCATCGACTGCGACATCCATTCGAAGGTACGCGGCACGCAGTACCTCACCAAGGCTTCTTCTCCCGTCACGATGCGCGACTGCCGCTGGACCAGCGACGATCCCGACCTCCAACTAGCCTGGACTCCCAAGCCCAATCCGAAGCACGTCTGCGTGATGACGGGCTGCACGCTCAACGGTCGTCCCTACAATGTGCCCACCACGCCCGACGTTCCCATGCCGATGGCTCCCGTCAACCTTTCTATCGCCAACCAGCCCCAGATCATCCCCGGCCAGTGGACACTCGATGCCTACAAGCCCTCCGACCTCGGCGAGTACAACTGGCAGGTTCGGCCAGCTCCCGCTCATCCACGTATGGGTGGAAGCGGACAGATCAATGCGCCTGAACCCGAACCCTCCGTTTGGGCCTACGGCGAAGGAGAAGATGGCGCCGAGGGCTGTTTCGGCCTCGTACCGATGGTGCGCGGAGCTCGTATGATGTACACAGGTCGTGATGGCGAAGCATATCAGGGACAGACCCTCAGCCTCAGCCTCGACCCCTGCAAGGAGATGGGACAGGGCTTCGGCAGCGCTACGGGCCAGTATCTCGACATCTGCATCAAGTTCGACACCCGCACGCTCACCGGCTACGGCCTGCGCTTCATACGCACGCCCAACCACCACAATGCCGTCGAAGTGTGGCTCGTCGAATACCAGGACGGACAAGTCACCCCTATCACCGAATCACAGACCTGCTACCTCTTCCGTCGCGGCTGCAAGCTCACCCTAACTGCCTCGGAAGGCACATTGACCGCGCGCATCTCCAACGACCGATATCAGCCCGACGACCCCGACTTGGCTCAGCCCATGACACTCAGTGCACCCATCGCCCATCCCAACACTTTCGGTGGCATCCACATCCAGCACACCGGCTCGCTCGGCGCCTCGGCCACCCTTTTCAGCGACATACATTCCAGTTATTTGGACAAATAAAAAAATCAGCTTTCGCATTGAGGGAATGCGAAAACTGATGGATTCTTAGAAATACTAAGGGATAATTAAGGGACGTTATCTTCCCTTATAGCATTCGGGTCAAGCAAACAATTTTTAATTGTTAATTATTAATTGTTAATTGATTATAGTACCGGCAGCAGGTATTCCCAGATGAGGTCCATATAGGGCTGGTAGAGCGACGACGAGGTGGTGAGCACCAGCACGGCATCCCGATCGGGGAAGACGATGATATACTGTCCGGCAAAACCATCCGCACGGAAGGCATTGTGGCGGCAGATCCACATTTGATAGCCATAGCCCTGCACCCATTCGTTGTTGTCCTTGTTCAGGCCCACCTTCTCCAGATCCTCGAAACGTGTTCCCGAGGGAGCCGATGGCACCTGGTAGCTCGACATCTCCTTCAGCCAGGCAGCCGGAACAATCTGCTTGCCGTTCCACATACCCTTCTGCAGGAACAGCTGTCCCATCTTCGCCATGTCCTCGGTCTTGAGGAACAGGCCCCAGCCGCCGCAGCTGATGCCCTGGGGCGACTCATCCCATTGCGGACGTTCGATATGGAGAGGCTGGAACAGACGCTTATCCAGATAGTCGAGCACCTTCTCGCCCGTTACCTTCTGCACGATGGCCGAAAGCATATAGGTCCCAAGCGAGTTATAGAGGTAATATTCTCCCGGCTTATGTTCGACAGGCCACGACAGGAATCCCTCAACCCAATCGACCGAACCGGCACGCAGGCTGTTGGGCTCTGTGTCGTGTCCGCAAGTCATCGTAAGCAGGTCGCGAACGGTCATGGCCTTCAGATTTTCACTGGGTTCGGCAGGCAGCTGTTCGGGGAAGAATTTCACAACGGGATCCGTAAGGTTCAGTTTCCCTTCGTCGATGGCAAGGCCCACAGCCGTTGCCGTGAACGTCTTGCTCACCGAATGCATGGCATGGGGTGTCGTGGCAGTCTGTCCGTTGAACCACTTCTCCAGCACCACCTCACCGTGTTTCAGGATCATGATGCTGTGCAGCGTGATTGAATCGGGACGCACAGGGCGTGTCACCGTAGCATTGACAAACGAATCGACCGCAGCCACCACCTCTGGCGAAGCTTCGGTCCTCGGCAAATCGACAATCACCTTCTCTTTTTTGCAACTCGACAGCACCAGTGCCGTCATCGCGAATAATAAAAACAACTTTTTCATAATTGGATTGATTAATGGGTAATGGATGAAAAATCTTGTGCAAAGATAAGGAGTTTTTTCCAAATAGGGATACCGATTCCCTGGAAAAATTCTCCGATTGTCCCATTTCTGCAGTTTTTCAGCCATTTTTGTTACAAAAGAGCGTTTCCTCCCCCTTTTTCCCATCCGTTCAATCCCAGCCGACACGACAAGATTGGAAGGTTCATGCCGTATCTGTTACATTTTGGCTGCCCTCTTGACAGATATAACAAAAAAGTAACGAAAAAGTTTGGAGCATATTCGAAAAACCTATATCTTTGCACCGTCAAAATCATGGGAACGACTCCTGACGAGACAAACATCAATAAACCAAATAAATAATGAATTATGAAAAAGTTATTTTTAGCAGCCGCCATCATGATGGCATCCGTTTCAGCATTTGCACAGCACGAGGCAGGTGATATTACCCTTCAGGCCCGTGTAGGTATGATTGGCGCCGACTTCAGCAATACCAGCGACACCAAGGCTCGCGTAGGTCTGGTAGTAGGTCCCGAGATGGAATATTTCATGACCGATCGCTTCAGCCTGGGTGCAGGCGTGACCTACTCGCAGCAGGGTGCCGAGATGGACGACAATTCCGATGTGACCTACAAGATTGACTATGTCACCGTGCCCATCACCGCCAATTACTATATCTGGAAAGGACTCGCCGTAAGGGCAGGTGTGCAGCCAGGATTCAATGTCTCGTCAGAGATCAAGCACGGAGACCAGAAAGTTGATATGGACGATTTTGTGAAAGGCTTTGACTTCGCCATCCCCGTCGGCCTGTCCTACGAGTTCCGTCATTTCGTGATCGACGCCCGCTACACCTTCGGCGTCACCGAAATCTTCGACACGAAGAAGGTCGATCTCGACAGCAAGAACCTCACCTTCCAGCTGTCACTTGCCTACAAGTTCAACCTCCAGCACTAATGGCCTGCCTTTAGCATGGCTGCCCCTTCATACAGGCTGGTCCTTCGGGATCAGCCTGCTTTTTTTTGGTTTCTCCGATGTTTACCTTTTCAGCAATTTATCATTCATAAATGCAGGACAACCTCGTTTGCGTCGTTTTCTCGGGCGGACAAATCGAGAATATCGCACGCAAGTGCGCCATCGAGTTCATCCTCTCCGGCAAGGAGGCTGGCTTCAACAAGATTGAGGAGTTCTGCAAACACGAACTTATCAAGAACACGAACCCAAGCAGGAAGGCACACAAGACCATCGGCTTCCAATTCAAGTGACGTTTCTAAAAACCCCTGTTCCCATGCTCTCCCCCGAATCCCTCTACAACGCGTCTATCACCGAAGGCGACATTACGAAGCCTGCAAGCATCGACCCCCATGAACTGCGCCTGCTGACCTATTCCAGGCCCCACGACACGTGCGACGGCATCGAACTGCACCTCGGCAACCAGGCCAAGGGCTATCCCTTCTCCTGCCTTGGCCAGCAATGGGAATACGTCGAGTTCCTCTATCTCTGCGGCGAATGGAGTTGGGACGGCGACGATGCCCTGGCGATACAACGCGACGTGCTCACAGCCAAAAGCGGTTATGCAGCGCGTCGCTTCAAGAAAGCCAGGTACAAGAAAAAGATACGCCCCGACTTCACGTCCTTTCGTCATCAATGGATGCTCTGGTGCGTCTGGCAGAAATGCTTGGGCAGCAAAGCCTATCGCGACCATCTGCTCTCCATGCCCGACGATCGCGTCATCGTCGAAGTCGTCCGGCACGATCCCGTTTGGGCAGCCTGGCCCGACGAGAACGGCATCTATCACGGAGCCAACGGCATGGGCAAGATACTCACCATCTGCCGCCGATGTCTTCTCAAGGGCACCCAACCAAAGTTCGACTCCGACCTCCTCAATGCTGCAGGCATCTATATCTTAGGCCACAGAATTGAATTTTGAATTATCCTTCACCGAACCGAACATACTAATATGAATAACGAAAACAACCACCACGCATTGCGCCTCGATTTAGGCCGCCCGCTCTTCCAGTCCTACCGTGTCTGTGGCGAAAACATCTTTGCCGGAGAATATCCAGGCGACAAGAATGAGGAAGATGCCGAAGACAAGATAAGGCAGATGACGGAATTCGGAGTGCGTCACTACATCGACCTCACCGAAGAAGGAGAGCTCAAGCCCTACGCCCATCTGCTCCCTGCCGACGCCACCTACACAAGATTTCCCATCCGCGACGTCAGTGTGCCCAAAAGCATCGATGAGGTCAAGAATCTGGTCGAGCACATACGCGAACTGTCTGAACGCAACGATGGCCATGTCTATATCCACTGCTGGGGTGGAGTAGGCCGAACCGGCACCATCGTAGCCTGTTACCTCGCCCATCTCATGGAACACCCCACCTCCGAAAAAGCCCTTGCCCGACTTCGCTCCCGTTTCATCGAAATGCCCAAATCCTCCTACCGACTGACTCCCGAAACACGAGCTCAGGAGCAATTCGTCAAGGACTACATCCAATCTATCTTATAAAGGCTGGGGATAAAGAAGAAAAAATAATTTATACGTATCAAAATTTTGGCTATACGAAAAATAAGGCCTATCTTTGCACCGCGAAAAACGAAACGCATATTATTTAGAGAACGCGTATGAAGATATTAGTTTTACCCGACATACATGGTCGCACTTTTTGGAAAGGAGCCTGCGAGGACATCGAATCCTACGACAAGGTCCTGTTTTTGGGCGACTACTTCGACCCCTATGAATTCGAAGGAATCAGCGTCACCGCAGCAATCGGGAACTTCCAGGAGATTCTCGACCTGAAGCAGCAGTATAGCGACAAGGTCATGCTGTTGTTAGGCAATCACGACCTTCCCTACATGTTCGAGGAGTATTACAACTTGTCCTATTTTCATTGCAGGCACGCCGAAGAGTACCACTTGACAATTGGCAACTTGCTGCGCACCAACGCCAATCTGCTTACGTTCTCGTGCGTAATCGACGACATTCTGTTCACCCATGCAGGTGTAGAAAGCCAATGGTTCATCGATACGTTCCACAGTCAAGCGAACGATGCAGCCGAAATAAGCGCAATGTTGAACACATTAGCCGACAGTGCCGAAGGGCTGAAGAAGCTGTACAGCGTCTCCTTCCACCGAGGCGGCTTCGACAAGCATGGCTCCTGCGTCTGGGCCGATGTTGACGAGATGAAAGCCGACGCCAGCAATACTTCCAACCCCTTGCGGGACATTCGGCAGGTGTTTGGGCACACGCTACAAGCAGAATACGACCCGAACGACGAGATTCGATATGGCAAGGCGCTCGAATTCGGCAATTGCAAGATGGTCGACACCGCCAGGGCCTATGCGTTGGACTCCGACTCCTTCACATTGCAACCCGCTTAGCCGATCTTTGCACCGCATTCTCTGGATTTTTGATAAAGGCATAGAAACAGACGAAAATTTTAACACTCTTTTAGAATTAATAAAAACACGTGTTAAATTCACGTTAAAATGTAAAAATTGTTTGCACATATCAATTTCTATGCTTATCTTTGCGCCGTTGAATTAAGAGGCGGCCTGGATCCGCTCCAACCGAGCTGAAAATTGCCACGGCATGTGCAGAGGCGCGCCTTCGAATCCAACATAATTGCTTATCTATTAGGAACAAAACAAACACTTATGGAATCATCATCTTTAAAAGCCCGGACAAGGGCCGAAATCATCTCCTTGCTCAAAGGGACCAAGCGCAATGGCATGGATGCCGTTTGTCGATACTTGGATGAGAGTGATTTTTTCACGGAAAGATGCAATTCTCATCACCGGTTCATCGGAGGGCTCGCCGTTCATTCCCTGGGTGTGTACAGGGAGTTCAAGAAGCTCAACCCCTCGCTGCCCGACGACTCCATTCGCATCGTCTCTCTGCTTCACGACATCTGCAAAAGTCATCATCCGCACTATAACTACATTGGCAGAGGACATCATGGTCTCCGTTCCGTCCTGCTCCTCGAGGAGCTTGGACTCGAGCTTAAGCCCGAAGAACGCCATGCCATCGCGAAGCACATGCACAGCATCCGGCAGTTCCCCCGCTCGGGAACCTATGCCACCAAAGAGATGCTGCAGCATTACGTCCATCGTTGCGACCATCGGGATGCAGAACGCTACCCTGGAGGGTTCAACAGCCAGCAGGAGCCGAACAGCACAATGTATCAGGTCGAAACCCTGCTCTATGCCACTCGGCGACCAGGCATCGAGATGCTGATTGATCAGTTGCACATCGGATTCAAGAAATTAACTCGAAAATAGTATTACCAGCATGAATATCATTGATTTTTGGAAAGAATACGTAGCAGAGCGATCTCACTATTCGCAGTATGACAAAAAAGACTTTTTGCAGGCACTCTCGACCAATGTGCCCGATTGGAAGGAGCAAATCAAGAATAGGGACATATGGCCCGACCTCCATTGTTATGGTCGCAATATTAACGAAAGTCTCTTTGTCGATGTGATAGTCGAAGAAGCTGGCATCGATTTTGCTTGCTATCTGGCAGAAAATGCCACTACCTTTATGGATGAAGTATCGGCAATGTCCTATTGCACGAAACGCATCTCCTCGAATTGGTCGAGTTTCCCTCATGCCGTTCAAGAAAAGATTCTAACGTATAAGCTAAAGGAATTCTTGGATGAATGTCTTCGCAATGCCGACCTTTGGGCGAACTTGAGCGCAGAGCAGAAGGCATCGGTTTTGAAAAAGGCCGAACAAGCCGAGCGGTCCAATGTCTTCGACATTATGCTTTTCAATCTTTGGAGCAATGAGCTGAATTATAAGGACACCCCTTATGTGCAGTTTTCCACTTCGATGTTCAAGCATCTTAAAGAAGAGCTGTTGAATGAGAACGACACGCAACGTCGCAGAGAATCGCTGAGACACTTGGAGTGCAGGTTAGGCGGATGGGACATGCCTTTGGTATACAAAGTGTTCACTTGCTTGCGCTATACGCCATCCCAAAAGCTAAGCGAAATCAAGCAGGTAGCCATCGACGACGAGAGTGCCAGGCAGATCGATGCCGTCATCAACCAGATTCGGAATCTGGTGGAATAAGGCCGGCACCTGGAAGGAGAAAATAAATATATTTATACGTATCAAAATTTTGGCTATACGAAAAAGAAGGCCTATCTTTGCACCGCAAAAAAAACAACAAAGCAAATCTATAAATTAGGAAGCATATGAAACTTATTCCATTATTACAATGTTTGGATGTTAACCTAATGGACAAAAGCAAGGTTAATATTATTGCCCTGCACGAGACAGGGCATCTCATCGCCATGTACGCGATGGACATGATGAACTATTTCTCGTCCATCACAATCAAGGCGGGTGCTCATACGAACGAGGCGACGGGCGCGCCCGATCAAGTGATTGGATGCACAAACGTCACGCGCGAACTCATGGAGAAAATGACGCAGTTCAGCCAGGAGCTGGCTGTCATCCCCCATTCGGGGCTCGATATCGCAAAGTTGATGAGATGCGCCAAAATCAAGGGTGCCGAACTTTATTTGCCGAACATTTGCAGGTTGTTTGGTGGAGGCGCAATATGTCGTCATTATG
>JAEEGJ010019785.1_pt1 | contig 14762 bp, 13 predicted proteins | sample 8958761 | NCBI WGS metagenome assembly JAEEGJ01 (sample SAMN16246546, study PRJNA631951) | gut metagenome | biome: gut microbiome; feature: rumen; material: RS-attached | host: Bos | place: Iran: Karaj | collected 2018-10 | reverse complement strand
CGGGATGGACAAACTGGGCGCTAAACTGGTAGAGATTCCCATGGAGGAACTATTGCAGGAGATTGAGAAGTCGGCGGCCGATCCGGCCCCGGAACAGGAGCCTATGGCTCCCAATGTGCGGGCGTCCTACCCTGGCGCCACCCAGATATACCACGCGCTGGAGGTGCTGGTGAACCGCTACGGGCTGAGCGCTTTCACCCTGCGCTGCTTCGACCTGCTCACTTCCGTGGGCAATACCGGATGCCTTGCGCTGGCTTCCTTCAACGCCGACGGAATCCCCGCCTCCTGCGAGGGAGACGTCCCGGCCCTGCTGTCCATGATGATCGCCCAGGCCCTGACGGGCTGCACGGGCTTCCAGGCCAATCCATCCCGCATCGACGCGGAAACCGGCCAGATGCTCTTCGCGCACTGCACCGTGCCCTTCAATATGGTGGAAAACTGGCAGTACGACACCCACTTCGAGAGTGGAATCGGCGTGGGCATCCACGGCAACCTGCCGGAAGGCCCGGTAACCCTGTTCAAGGTCTCCGGCAAGCTGGACCGCCATTTCGCGGCCGAAGGAGAACTCCTGCGCAACCAGTACGAGGACAATCTGTGCCGCACGCAGGTGGTGCTGCAGATGTCCCCGGCCGATGCACGTTACTTCCTCACGGATCCTATCGGCAATCACCATATCATTCTGCCCGGCCACTGCAAGGCCCTTCTGGAAGAACTGCTGTAATGGACCTGGAAGAACTCTTTGCCCGGCACGGCGTAAAACCCACCGCCAACCGCCTCCTCATTGCACGTGCGCTGCAGGAGGCCGGCCGGCCGCTGTCCATGACGGAGTTAGAGGCGCAGCTGGAGACCATCGACAAGAGCAACGTGTTCCGCGCCCTCACGGCCTTTAAAGACGCCCATCTGGTGCACGCGCTGGAAGATACCGGCGACGGCGTGCGCTACGAACTGTGCCACAGCCACTCCAGCGAAGACGACGACGTACACGTGCACTTCTACTGCACTCGCTGCCACCGTACCTATTGCCTGGAAGACACACCCGTCCCTCCGGTAGATGTACCGGAAGGTTATGAGGCGGATAGTGTAAGTTATCTGATTAAAGGCGTTTGCCCGCAGTGCCGGTAAAGACTACTGCATCTTCAGGCTGTCGAAGATAAAGGGAAGGATATCGTCCACGCAGGAGTACTTGCGGATGCGCTTGGAACCCACCAGGATAATCTTCATGGGCTTGCCCTGTTTTTTCTGGAATTCGGCCATCACCTGGCGGCAGGCGCCGCAGGGACTGGCGGGGCTTTCGCACAGGACACCGCTGTTGGCACCGGCAACAGCCAGGGTTTCCATCACGGCATCGGGATAGTTGGCCCCGGCCCAGAACATGGCCACGCGTTCGGCGCACAGGCCAGAGGGATAGGCCACGTTTTCCTGATTGGCGCCCCTGACTATGAGACCATTATCCAGCTTAAGGGCGGCACCCACCTGAAAATTGGAATAGGGGGAATAGGATCCCTTCTGGGCGTCGATGGCGGCGGCTACCAGTTCCTGATCTTCGGGCAGCATTTCTTCCACGGAGGAGAATTCCTCGTAGCGTATGTTAAAATCCTTGACAGCCATGGTTATTCGCTTTAGTTCCGAAAGATAGTAATTATTCTTCGAAAAAACTAATCTCCCAGGGTGGCGACCATTACAGCCTTGATGGTGTGCATGCGGTTTTCGGCCTCGTCGAACACAATGGAGTTGGGGCCTTCGAACACTTCCTCCGTCACCTCGACGCCATCCATGCCGAACTTCTGGTACACATCCTCCCCTACCTTGGTATCCCGGTTGTGGTAGGCAGGCAGGCAGTGCATGAACTTACAGGCGGGGTTGCCGGTGCGGGCCATCAGGGCGGCGTTCACCTGGTAAGGCTTGAGCAGGCCGATGCGCTCTTTCCACACTTCGTCGGGCTCTCCCATGGACACCCACACGTCCGTGTACAGGAAGTCGCAGCCTTTCACGCCTTCGTCCACATTGTCCGTGATGGTGATGCGGGCGCCGGTCTGGGCGGCGATTTCCCGGCAGGCAGCCACCAGTTCGGCCGACGGCTGCAGGGGCTTCGGGGCCACGATGCGCACGTCCATCCCCATCTTGGCACCGCCCACCAGCAGGGAGTTACCCATATTGAAGCGGGCGTCGCCCAAGTAGGCGTAGGACACCTGGTTCAGGGGTTTGTTCACGTGCTCGCGCATGGTGAGGAAATCGGCCAGGATCTGCGTAGGATGGAATTCGTTGGTAAGGCCGTTCCACACGGGAACGCCGGCGTACTGCGCCAGTTCCTCCACGGTGGTCTGGGCGAAGCCGCGGTATTCGATGCCGTCGTACATGCGTCCCAGCACGCGGGCCGTATCCTTCATGCTTTCCTTCACGCCAATCTGGCTGCCGGTGGGGCCGAGGTAAGTGACATGCGCCCCCTGGTCATAGGCGGCCGTCTCGAAAGCGCAGCGCGTGCGGGTGGAGGTCTTTTCAAAGATGAGGGCGATGTTCTTGCCCTTCAGGCGCGGCTGTTCGGTGCCGGCATATTTGGCCTTTTTCAGTTCGGCGGCCAGGTCCAACAGGTACTGAATCTCCTTGGGAGAGAAGTCCAGCAGCTTGAGGAAGCTGCGGTTTTTAAGGTTATAAGCCATGGTTATTCTATGATTCTGGTTCCGCAGGAGGGGTTGCCCAGTTCTCCTGCCTCTGTGATGATGCATGTTTTTCCGCCGTGCTCCAGGAAGTAGATGGCCGCGCGAATCTTGGGGGCCATGGAGCCCTCGCCGAACTGCCCGTCGGCCAGATACTCCTTGCACTGGGCCACCGTGAGGCTGTCCAGCGCCTTCTCGAAGGGTTTGCGGAAGTTGAGGTAAACCTTGGGGACGTCGGTGAGGATATACAGTTCCTCGGCGCCGATCTCCACTGCGCAGAGGGCCGATGCGAGGTCTTTGTCGATAACGGCTTCGATGCCCCGCAGGAGGCCGTTTTCCCGGACGACGGGAATGCCTCCGCCGCCGGCCGTGATGACGATGTATCCTTCGCGGGCCAGCCGGCCCACCAAATCGATGTTGGCAATCCGCAGCGGTTCCGGCGAAGCGACAACCTTACGCCAGCCGCGTCCCTTCGCGTCTTCCTTGTAGAGGGCGCCGTCGGGCTGCGGTTTGGGATAGAACGGGCCCACCGGCTTGGTGGGGTGCTGGAACATGGGGTCGTCGGCACTCACTTCCACGCGCGAGACCAGCGAGACCACCTTGCGGTCCATGTGCAGGCGGGTGAGCGCGAGGTCCATGCCGCTCTCGATGAGGTAGGCGATGGAGCCCTGCGTCTCTGCGCCGCAGAAGTCCATGGGCTGGGCAGGGAGGCCGTGGATCTGTTCACCGGCCTGGTGGCGCAGCAGCCCGTTTCCCACCTGAGGACCGTTTCCGTGTACGATGACGATGCCGTAATCCTGCAGCAGCAGCGGTGCAAGATTCCAGCAGGTGATATTGACGTTGGCGCGCTGCTGCTGATAAGTGCCTTTCTGGCCGGAACGCAGAAGCGCATTCCCGCCGAAGGCAATCACTGCCAGTTTCGTAGCCATAATCAGTCTCTTCTGAGCGGAAGGGTGGAGCAGCGAAGCAGGCCGCCCATCTTGGAAATCTCGCGATAGGGGACGGTCTCCACCGTCATGCCCCATTTGTCACGCAGGTGCTTGTTCAGGCGGGTGAAGTGCTCCTCCGTCACCACCACCTCCGGGGAGATGGAGAATACGTTGGAATTCATGGCGTACATTTCTTCCGTGGTAATCTCGAATACGTTCTCCTGGCCGAAGATGTCGATGAGGTGGTCTGCGTCCCGGGGATTCATGAAGCCTCTCCTGTAGATGATGGCTTTGTCCAGGCCCACGGGCATGAAGGTGCAGTCCAGGTGCAGGATGCCCTGGTAGGGGTCCGTGTCGCTCTTGAGAAGGTTCAGCGGAACGATGGTCTTATGGGGGAAGATCATCTTCAGGTAATCCAGCGCAAGACGGTTGGTGCGGGCTGTCTTGACCTGCCGATAGTCCGGAAAGTCGTACTGGCCCAGGAAGATGTAGTCGTTATAGAGGATGACATCCCCGCCTTCCACGTGGACGGCCTCCGGCAGGTTGTAAATCTGCTTGTAATGAATCTGCCGATAGATGTCCTCGTAGGCGTCAATCTCTTCCTGGCGGTCCGGGATAATGTTGGAGACGATGATTTTGTCGTCAATGACGAAGCCCACGTCACGGGAGAAAACCTGATTGCAGTTTTTCACCGGGGCGGGCCGATATACATCCACGTCGTACTTCTTGAGGATGGCAAGAAAGGCGTCCATCTCATGGATCATGTCCTCTTCTACGGGGTAAACCCCGTGAAGGACACTCTCGTAGGACTTGCTGTCGAAGGTCTCCTGAAGGGTTGGAGTAGGACCCGGAGACGTGGGAAGTCCCAATACCACTGCCCGCAGGCGGGCGGTCTCGGATTGAACGTGAAGATTCATAAAGTTATCGTTTCAGTCTCGTAAAGGTAGAAAAACTTCGTGAAAGAAAAAAATGAGACGTCCCCCCGAAGGAGGGATGGGCTCTTTCGGGGGGACTTGATATGTAAGTTCGTTTACTTGATTTTGGAGTCGCAGTACCAGCAGCGGAGCGTGCCGTTGTCGCTGCGGCGGAACTTGTGCGGTGCGTGCTCGTTGTTGCAGATGCACTTGGCGTTGGTGCACCGGAGCGTGGCGTCGTAAACAGGTTCTTCTCCCTCGGGCATGCCGTGGGAAGGGTCGTCCTTCCATTCCAGCAGCTTGGTGATGAGGGCCATGCGGACGAACTTTCCGTTCTCCACCTGGCGGAAGTAGGCGGCGCGGGGATCGGCATCCACCTCGGTGAGGATTTCGTTCACGCGGGGCAGCGGATGCAGCACGGCCATCTTTTCCTTGGCGAGGGCCATTTTGGCGCAGTCCAGTACGAAGCTGTCCTTCACGCGGTCGAACTCGTCCTGGTCCAGGAAGCGTTCCTGCTGCACGCGGGTCATGTAGAGTACGTCCAGTTCCGGCATAACCTCTTCCATGGTCTGGACCTCTTTGTAGCTGATACCCAACTTGTCGCACACATCCTGCTTGATGTAGTCCGGGAGCTTGAGCTCGTCGGGGGCGATGAGCACCACTTTGATGTCCTTGAAGCGGGACAGGGCCTTGATGAGGGAGTGCACCGTGCGGCCGAATTTGAGGTCTCCGCAGAAGCCGATGGTGATGCCGTCGATGTGCCCCAGTTCACGCTTGATGGTGAGCAGGTCGGTGAGCGTCTGCGTGGGATGGCTGTGGGAGCCGTCGCCCGCGTTGATGATGGGAACGCGGGATACCTCGGAAGCGTAGAGCTGGGCGCCTTCGATGTGGTGGCGCATGGCAATGACATCAGCAAAGCAGCCTACTACACGTACGGTGTCCTGCACGGTCTCGCCTTTGCTCACAGAGCTGCTTTTTGCGTCAGAGAAGCCCAGGACGTTGCCGCCGAGCTCCATCATGGCCGATGTGAAACTGAGCCGCGTGCGGGTGCTGGGCTCATAGAAGAGCGTAGAGAGCTTCTTGTACCGCTGGGAATCCTGATACTTCTCGCGGTGGGCGATGATGTCTTCGGCCAGCGTGATAATCTGGTCCAGTTCCTCTTTGGAGAGGTCCATCGGGTCGATGAGGTGCTTCATAATTACAGGTTATTACGGAATTCAATGATTTTCTCTTTCCACTCGGGGGCGATGTAGCCGTTCTCGGCGGCCACTTCCACCAGGGTATCCAGGTTGCACAGGGAGTGATTCTCCGTATGGGCGGCGGCGATGCGCTCCAGGCCCTTCTTCATGCCGTAGGTGAAGATGCTCACGATGCCCAGGACATCGGCCCCGGCTTCGCGGAGGGCTTCCACCACCTCAATGGCGCTGCCGCCGGTGGAGATGAGGTCCTCAATGACCACGACCTTGGTGCCGGGCTCCATCTTGCCCTCGATGCGGTTGGTGCGGCCGTGGGTCTTGGCTTCTCCGCGGACGTAACCCATGGGGAGGTCCAGAAGGGTGGCGGTGATGGCGGCGTGGGCAATTCCGGCGGTGGAGGTGCCCATGAGCATCTCTGCACCGGGGTAGTAACGCTTGACGAGGGTGGCCAGGCCCTCTTCTACCTGCTTTCTCACTTCGGGGGCCGACAAGGTGAGGCGGTTGTCACAGTAGATGGGGCTCTTGATGCCGCTGGCCCAGGTGAAGGGCTGCTCGGGGCGCAGGAAGACTGCGCCGATGGAGAGGAGTGCTTTCGCGATGGCTTGTTCCATAATCTTATTCTGCAAATTCTTTCATGCAACGTTCGTAGGCGGCGACGGGGTCATCGGCCTGCGTGATGGGGCGGCCGACGACGATGAAATCCGAGCCGATTTCCCGCGCGCGGGCGGGGGTGGTGATGCGCACCTGGTCGTCGGAGGCGGCGTCGGCGAAGCGGATGCCCGGGGTGACGGTGAGGAAGCCTGCTCCGCAAGTCTCCTTCACGAGGCCGGCTTCCAGAGGGGAGCAGACCACTCCGTCCAGGCCGGCTTCGCGGGCGTTGGCGGCGTAGTGGGCGATGGTCTCGTTCATGGAAGCGCCTATCAGCAGGTCCTTGTGCAGGATTTCCTCGGAGGTGGAGGTGAGCTGGGTCACGGCTATCAGCAGGGGACGGGTTCCGTCGGGGCGGGTGAGGCCCTCGAGGGCGGCTTTCATCATGGCTACGGTGCCGGAGGCATGGACGTTCACCATGTCCACGTCAAGGCCGGAAAGCACGTGCATGGCCTTTTTGACGGTGTTGGGGATGTCATGCAGCTTCAGGTCCAGGAAAATCCGGTGACCGCGGGCTTTGATCTCGCGGACCATGTCGGGGCCGGTGCCGTAGAAAAGCTCCATGCCAATCTTTACGAAGGGTTTGCGGCTTCCCTGGAAGCGGTCCAGGAAGGCCAGGGTGGTTTCCCGGTCGGGGAAGTCACAGGCGATGATTACATCTTTGGTCATACCGTGCCGATGATATCTTTAAGGTTGTCAATTCCGAGTTCGTCCATGAGGAGGGGCAGTTCGGCCACGATTTCGGGGCAGACGAAGGGGTTGCGGAGGTTTTCGGCCCCCACCTGGACGGCGCTGGCGCCGGCCATCATCATTTCCAGGACGTCGCGGCCGCAGGTGACGCCGCCGCAGCCCATGATGGGGATGTGGCAGGCATGGGCCACCTGATACACCATCCGCAGGGCGATGGGGAAGATGGCCGATCCGGAGTAGCCGCCCATCGTATTGGCCAGGATGGGCTTGCGGCGGGCGATGTCGATGCGCATTCCCAGGAAGGTGTTGACCAGCGTGAGACCGTCGGCCCCGGCATCCTCGCAGGCGCGGGCGATGGAGACGATGTCGGCCACGTTGGGGCTGAGCTTGATGAAGACGGGCTTGTGCGGGCAGACGGCTTTCACCGCCGCGGTTACCTGGGCTGCCGCCTGGGCCGATGTGCCGAAGGCGAGTCCGCCGCCGTGCACGTTGGGGCAGGATACGTTCACTTCGATGATGTCGATTTCCCCGCACGCGGCGGCTTTGGCGCAGCAATCGGCATATTCCTCCACGGAGAACCCGCTGATGTTTGCGATGATGCCGTTGCGGTAGATCTTCCTGAGGGCGGGGACTTTCTCGTTGACGAGGACGTCGATGCCGGGATTCTGCAGGCCTACGGAGTTGAGCATGCCGCCGCGTGCTTCTGCAATACGCGGGGTGGGATTCCCGTAGCGGGCTTCGCGGGTGGTGCCTTTCAGGGAGATGGCGCCCAGGACGTTGAGGTCGAAGGTGCCGGCCATCTCCAGGCCGAAGCCGAAGGTGCCGCTGGCGGGAATCACGGGGTTGGGGAGTTGCAGCCCGCCAAGGTTGACGGAGAGGTCTTTTACCATAGAATATCCTCCTTCTTGAAAACGGGGCCGTCTTTGCATACGCGTGCGGGACCATGGGCCGTCTGGATGCTGCAGCCGTAGCAGAAGCCGGCGCCGCAGCCCATGCGCTCTTCCAGGGAGGCTTCGCCGGAGCCCTGGAGCAGCGCGCAGACCTTTTGCATCATGATCATCGGCCCGCAGGTGTAGTAATAGTCATATTGGGGGTTGAGGGCCTGGATGGCGTCGGTGACGAAGCCCTTGATGCCGGCCGACCCGTCCACGGTGGTGAGGGCGAAGCGGTCGCACAGGGATTCGAACTCCGGCAGCAGGACTGCCTCTTCCTTTTTGTTGAAACCGAGGATGGCGGTGACTTTTTTGCCCTGGTCCTTCAGTTTTTTTGCCAGGTAGTAGAGCGGGGCGGCGCCCAGGCCGCCGGCGACGAGGAGGGCCTCGTGGCGGCAGGCATCGGCATCAAAGCCTTTGCCCAGGCCGGTGAGGACGCTCACCGTGGTTCCCTCGGGGAGGGTGGCCAGCGTCCGGGTTCCTTCTCCGACGGTCTTGTAGAGCAGCGTGAGGCGGCCGTTTCCGGCTTCGCACACGGAGATGGGCCGGCGGAGGTAGTAGCCCGGGATGTCCAGGTGGACGAATTCTCCCTGGACGGTGTCCTCGCCGGAGAGGACCAGCCGGTAGGTCTCGGTGGCGATCTCGCGGTTTTCCGTTATGGTATATATCTGTTTGTTCATGCCTTATATACTGTGACTGCGTTTTTGCGGGTTTCGAGCACCCTTCCGTAAACTTCCCAGCCGTCGAAGGGTGTGGAGTGGCCCATGGACGCGAACCGGCTGCTGTCGATGACGAAGGGCGTATCCAGGTCGATGACTACCTGGTCGAGCGGGTTTTCGGGCAGGCCGAAGATGCGGCGGGGGGCTTTCGACAGGGCTTCGACCACTCTCTCCAGGGGAACGCGGCCGCTTCTGACGAGGCGCGTGTAGAGCACGGGGAAGGCTGTTTCCAGGCCTACGATTCCCATGGCGCTGCCTTGGAAGCCTTTGCTTTTTTCCTCGGCCGAGTGGGGGGCATGGTCCGTGGCGATGGCGTCGATGGTGCCGTCCAGGAGGCCTTCGATGAGGGCTTCGCGGTCATCGGCCGTCCGGATGGGCGGGTTCATCTTAAAGCGTCCGTGATCCTGGATGTCGTCCAGGCACAGGGTGAGGTAGTGGGGGGCGGTTTCGCAGGTGACGTTTATGCCGGCCGCCTTGGCTTCGCGGATGAGGCTGACGCTCTTCCGGGAAGAGATGTGGCATACGTGGTAGTGGCAGCCAGTCTGGGCGCAGAGCTCCAGGTCCCTTTCGATGGGGCCCCATTCGCTGCGGGGGTCGGTTCCCGGCAGGGAGTTATCTTCGCAGTGGGCGGCCAGGATGGCGCCGCTGGCGGCCGCCGTTTCCATGGCCCTGCGCATCACGTCAGGGCTCTGGACGCCGCTTCCGTCGTCGGAGAAAGCGACGCAGTGGTCTTTGAGGGTTTTGATGTCCACCAGTTCCAGGCCCTTGCGCCCTTTTGTGATGGAACAGTAGGGGAGCACCTCGATGACGGCATCCCGGTCAATGATGTCCTGCTCCAGTTTCACGTGCTCCAGGCTGTCCGGAACGGGATCCAGATTGGGCATGGCGCATACGGTGGTATAGCCGCCTCTCGCGGCGGCCATCGCTCCGGTGCGGATGGTTTCCTTCCATGTCTGGCCCGGCTCGCGGAAGTGGACATGCAGGTCACAGAATGCGGGTAATACTACTGTTGCCATACGGACAAAAAAAAGACAACCACGGAAGGTTGTCGGATAATAACGTCGGGGGAAAAATGAGAGAAGCCATCGAACTGACCGATGCAGGGGAAAGGACGTATGGCGTTTTTTCTCATCGTGCTTTATGTTTGTGCAAAGGTATCGTTTTTTGTTTTATTATTCAAATTATTTCAAAATATTTTTCCGTGCACAAAAAAAGAAAGGAGACCTGACCGGATGGTCAAATCTCCTGATGCCTACTCTTTTTTGAGTTCCGTTGCCGGATTCGTCTTCGCAGCCTTTAGCGTTTGAAGGAGGACGGAGAGGAAGGATATGATGAGCGCAATCGCCGCCGCTACGACAAAGACCCAACCATAGCCCTCAATCCTGTACCAGAACTGCTCCAAGTATTTACCTGCCAGATAGATGGAAACAGGTATGCCGATCAGGATGGCGATGCCTACGAGAATGAGGTATTCCCCAACAGCACGTCGCGTTTCCGAGCCGACCGTGCCGCCGAAAACCTTGCGGACGGCGATGTCACGGGTCTGGATACCGGCGTAATAGGCGCTCATGGCTGTAAGACCCAGCAGGGAAATCAGCGTGGCCAGCAGCATGAACAGTTCAATCAGGCTGATGAACCGACGCTTTTCCTGCATCGCCTGCTCGATCAACTCGGGGATATAGCCATAGACCTTCTCCCCGTACTCCTCTTCGCCGGTGAGACGGATACTTTCCTGCCGGGCGATTTCCCGGAGGTCGGCGCGAACATCGGCATCGAACCGATTGAGTTTCAAGACACAAGTCGACTGGCCCTTCAAGGGGGCGACCACGACCATACCCATGCTATTACCATTCATGTCACCCGGATTGGTAGTAGCAAAATCCCGGATGATGCCGCAGACTTCCATGTCTCCCCAGAACATGCTGACAAATTCCGGGGCTTTCGGTTCCGCCTCGTCCAACGAATAGGCCTGGGCCAACGACTCGGTCATCCATACCCCGTCACCGGCCACACCAAAATCTTTCACGACCTCGAGTCCGAACAGGTCGAAAGCCTCCCGTTCGCATTGTACAATGCCGAGTTCGAGCATCCGGTCATCTTTCGTCGTGCGCATTTTCATATTGGCATAACTCGGAAAACCCTGACAGATTCCTATCCCGTCCACATAAGGTCTTCGGGCCAGTTCGTCCCGCCCCACGGTACCGCAGGAGATATAGTAGAGGTTCGAGACGTCAGCCCCCATCGGCATCTTCAGGAGATGGTGATACTGCAGCTCCATCACCAGCGCAAGCGAGATGAGGGCGACCGTAATTGCGTTCTGGACGATGATGAACACCTTAGAAAAAACCATCTTGGTCTGTCGACGCTGTTCACCTTTGATGATGGCCACGGGATCGTACCGGAAGGTCATCCAGGCCGGCACCAGGCCGGAAATCGCGCCGACCACCAGGGCCAGCAGGACATATGCAGCTAGGTATGGTGCGGAATATGCCACGTTCAGGCCGATGTCCCCCGCCACATAGCTGTTGAAAACAGGCTCCAGCGCCTTTGCCAGCAATACCGCCAGGATCAAGCACACCGTCACAAAGGCGATAGCCTCACCTACATATCGACCCGCAATCCTGCCTCGCGACTCTCCCAAGGCCATGCGGATAGCCATTTCCCGGGCCCTTTTTCCGGTCAAGGCGACGCTGAGATTGATGTAATTGAACAACGCCGACAGTAGCAGGAGGATCCCGACTGCAATCAGCACATACACAAGAGTCGAGTTCCCATGACGGATTTCCCCGCTGTTCTTTGACATTTCGGAGAAATACAGTTCCTTGATCGGAACGGTAAATGAGCGCTTGGGCTTGTTGACTTTGAGATAAGTGGACTCGTATTCATGGACGAGCACGGTATCGATCAACGCCCGGGTTGCTTTCAGGTCGGTTCCTTCCCGAAAACGGAGCAGCACCATGTCCATCGGAATGATGAAGCCGGAGGAGTTGGAAGGGGCGTCCGGCTCCTTGAGCACTCTGACAATGTCCGACTCTTTCAGTAACGACCGGGGATGGTCCTTGATGATACCACCAACTGTGCATGTATCGCCTCTGACGACGATATTGCTTCCAACAGGACTCCTGTCCGGAGATACTTTCCGGGCGAAGGCCTCTCCGAGCAGCACCTGGCTCTTATCCTGGATCACTTCCGCCGATCCTTCCAGGAACTCAAGCGGAAAAAACTCGAAGAAGACAGGATCCACTTCAAATACATCCGGATTGCCGGATATCTGTCGGCCGTTGTAGTAGACGGCTGTTCCATAGTTCTTCAACCTGGCTGCCGCTTCCACATCCGGAACCCGTTCCTGTACGAGTGACATCTCACCCGGATGGGCCGCCAGGTAATCGTCTCCCATCGTAAGCGCATACACCCGCTCATAGTCAGGCACCTCCCGCGTCACGGCAAACTGCTGCCACGTATAGCAGGAAATAATCACGATGAACGCCAGGCTCACGATGAGCCCCACCGCCTCGATGGCGGTGTATAGCTTGTTGCGGGACAGGAACTTCAGATAACTCTTCATACTTCTCTTTATTCCTTCTTTAGTTCGATTGCAGGATTCGTCTTTGCCGCCTTCAATGTCTGCCAGAGCACGGTACCGAAGGCGATGGCCAGCGAAATGATGACCGCCACCACAAACACCCATCCGTAACCATCAATGCGGTAGGCAAAGCGCTCCAGATAGAGCTGAGCCGCCCAGATGGCGAGCGGTATCCCGATAAGGCAGGCTATGCCCACCAGTAGCATGTAGCTTCGGACCGTCCGCCAGGTTTCCTGAGTCACGTCTGAACCGAATACCTTGCGCACCGCTATCTGCTTGGTATTCTCATCTGCAAAATATGTACTCATGGCCAGGAGTCCCAGCAGGGAGATGAGAACCGCCAGCACGGCGAAGAGTTCAACCAAATGCAAGGTGCGCAGTACAGGCGCCAGCTGCCTGCGGTTGATGTCTTTGATAAACCCGTAGCGCCAGGCAGGGTCCTCGACACCGGCAGTTTCCAGGCGGAATTCACGATAGGCCTGCCGGATCCGGTCCTCATAGGATTTGTCCTCTCCGATGGTGCCGATCAGGAGGCAATTGGAATACCTCAGCTCTTCCACCCGTGTAACGATGACACCGCCGTTGGGGTTCTGGTTGCTCTCAGAGGCCGGGCGGGCAGGGAAATCTGCCACGATGCCTCCTATGAACTCCGGCTGGGCGCCGTTCATGTTGATCCTCCGCGGGAATACGGTTGAGGTATCTGACACCCCTGCCGCATTGAAGGCGCTCCGGCTCATCCAGAGCGAATGCAGCAGCGGATGGCCGAAATCTTCCTCCACTTCCAGTCCCAGCAGCTGGAAATAGGTGCTGTCGCAGGCAATGACCGGCATATCGACATGATGCTCTTCATCCACCCTGACGCCCATCGTCATATTGATCATTCCCGGTATTCCGCGGCCCACGCCTACCTTTGTTACAAAGGGGAGCTGCTCCACCTTGTCCTTGAAGAGCTTCATCGCATCGTAGTTCTGCGCGGAATACTCGATATAGAAGAGATTCTCCGTGGCAGCGTGCGTCGGTCTTGTGAGCATGTGGCGCATCTGTACCTCCATCACAAGGGCCAATGCGATCAGGAAAACCGAAAGGACATTCTGCACCACGATGAACACCTTGCTCAGGATCATCTTGTTCCGGCGCCGGAACGTACCCTTGATTACGTCGATGGGCTGGTAACGCGAGGCAGCGAAGGCCGGGAGCAGACCGTTGATCACACCCAGAATCAGGATACCTGCCAGATAGACCAGGATATACCCGGGCGTCATCATGAAGGAAAGCCGTACGCTGGAGTCAAGGCCCAGCATCATCTCTTCCGGATCGCTGGAGGAAACCAGGCTGTTCACCATGGGTGCCAGAAGATTGGCCAGCAGGAGCGCCGCCGCGAAGCAGACCGCCGTAAAGGCCACGGATTCGCCGATATACTTCCACAGGATGCCAGTTTTATCAGCCCCGAGAAGGCGCCGGGTTGCCATTTCCTTGGCCCGTTTACCCGTAAGTGCCAGGCTCAGGTTCACGTAGTTGAAGATGGCCGAAAGCAGGAGCAACAGCACGACGATGGTCAGTAGCCGGAGCATCTGGATGTTGCCCTGCCGTGTCAGTCCGTTGCTGTTCCCTGTGGAAAAGAAGGCCTCGTCCATGCGGTAGGCATGCCACTTGTCCACCCTTTCCGCTGACCACGTGGTGTCGTAGTTCTTGTGAAGCAGGGCGTTCACCTTGTCCTGTACATCGGCCGGGTCTGCATCCTCCCGCACCCGGAACCAGGTGGTGTAGTTGCCGATGCTGTTGAATGCCTTTTCCTCTTCGGCTGCCCAGGTTGCAGCGATATTCGTGATGATGTCGGCAGGCATGAAGAAGGATTCGCCGAAATCGGCATAGATGCCTTTGACGGTGCGGTCGGCGCCGTCTGCCCGGATGACCTGGCCGATAACGCCATTGCCGAGCTGACCGGCAATCCTCCGTGCCAGGGACTCACTGATGAGGATGTCGTACTTGCCTACAAAGTTCTCAAGGCTTCCTTCCACCAGGCGGTACTGGGGGAAAACCTGGAAGAAACCGGCATCGGCTTCTATTCCGGGAACCTGGAAGATCTCTTCACCGATTTGGATGAGCGGCTGCCACAGGAGTGCCATGTGCGTGGCAGCCTCCACTTCCGGGACGTTCATTTCCAGCTCCTCCTTGTCCCAATACGTCAGGCCCAGGAAATCGTCGCTTCCCAGCGCGAAGGTGCGCTTCCAGTCCGGCGACTCGTGCGCCACCTCATACTGCTGCACCACGTAGGAGCCAATCAGGATTACAAACGCCAGACTCACCGCCAGCCCGATAAACTCGATGGCGGTGTAGAGCTTGTTACGGGATAGGAATTTGAGGTAACTTTTCATACTACTCGTTCTTCAACGATTCCACCGGATTCGCCCGGGCAATCCTCAGGCAGTTCAGCACTACAACACCCAGCACGATCAGCAATACCAGGAGCGCACCGCCGATGAAATACAGCGGGTTC
>JAEEGJ010019783.1_pt1 | contig 14764 bp, 13 predicted proteins | sample 8958761 | NCBI WGS metagenome assembly JAEEGJ01 (sample SAMN16246546, study PRJNA631951) | gut metagenome | biome: gut microbiome; feature: rumen; material: RS-attached | host: Bos | place: Iran: Karaj | collected 2018-10 | reverse complement strand
GATCTGGCAAGAAATCAACCTCGCGGATTTGCAGTTAAAAAGGATGGGACAGTATGGGGTTGGGGATCGAACCGCGATGGCGAACTTGGTAACAGCGGGGAAGGTGACGCCTGGGGCGAAGTGAGCGGCAGCATCAACACAGGGACGTTTCCTCTTCAGTCTTTGCCGGTTCAGATTCTGTCCGGCATTCGTACGGCAAGCTTCTTCGGACAGTCGGTGGCGCCAACATCGGAAGTGATCGATCCGAACCCCTCTGCCTGGGCCAAGGATATCGTCGCGAAGGCGATCGAGCATGGCCTCGTTCCGGAGAATCTGCAGGGCAACTATACGAAACCGATTACCCGCGCGGAGTTCTGCGCGCTGGCAGCGACACTGTACGAAAGCCGGAACGGAGAGATCACGGAGCGTTCGACCTTTTCGGACACAAAGGACGTGAATGTGGAAAAACTGGCATCACTCGGTGTCGTGGCAGGGGTCGGCAACGGCAAATTTGCCCCGGACCGGCAGATCACGAGGGAACAGGCGGCGACCATGCTGGCAGCTTTGGCTGGTGTGCTCGGAAAGCCGATCGAAGAAAGCGAACCCAAGTTTGCGGACAATTCGGATATCTCTTCCTGGGCGATCCCCTATGTGGGCAAGATGCAGACGAGCGGCATCATGAACGGCACGGGGAACGACCGGTTCAGCCCGCAGGGCAGCTACACCCGAGAGCAGAGCATCGCCACCATGCTGAGCGTGTTGGCGTATGTAGAGGAGTAGGGGTCTCTGATCCTTGCGGCCACATGTTGCCGGGAAATGTTAAGATATGTCTCCAAATTGAACGATCTTCTTAACATGGCAGGAATTGTTTTACCCTATTGTTAACAGATCAGCACTTTTCAGGGTCATCGAGTTAACACTTTCCGTCTGATGGGCCGGTGAGGGCGGTCAAAAGCTGCCGGAATGCGCAAAAAGAGAGTTGAACAGAAGAAAGTGTTAAGATTTGAGGTTAATCAAGGTCATTTGCCTTAACATCCAGGTCAATCATTTCGGCGGGTGTTAACTCGAAAATGCCTGCTGCCAGGGAAGAGTTAACATTGACCGGATTCTTTCCCTGAAGCTAAAAAGCCCGGACAGGGCATATGAAAGACGGTGGAATTCCACCGTCTTTTTGTGTTAAAATATAAACAGATTGCAGAAAGAGGACGTTATATGATTGGAGCCATTATTGGAGATATCGTCGGTTCTGTTTACGAACGAAACCCTATCAAGACCAAAGAATTCGAATTATTCAAAGACGGGTGCCGCTTTACGGACGACACCGTCATGACCTGCGCGGTCTGCTATGCGGTCCGGGAATATAAAGCCCGGCCGAACGTGAACGTCATCGGGCTGTTCCAGAAGCGCATGGTGGAGCTGGGTCAGAAATACCCCGACGCCGGCTACGGCGGCAAGTTCCGGCAGTGGCTGGAGAATCCCTACCGCAGACCGTACAACAGCTTCGGCAACGGATCCGCGATGCGGGTGTCCGCCTGCGGCATGCTGGCGGATTCGCTGGAGGAAGCGCACAAGCTGGCCGTGTATTCCGCGGAAGTGACCCACAATCATCCCGAGGGCATCAAAGGCGCTGTCGCCGTGGCGGAAGGCATCTTCCTGGCGCGGCAGAAGAAGACCAGGGATGAGATCCGCGAACACCTGTCGCAGTACTACGATCTGAATTTCACGCTGGACGACATCCGTCCGGAGTACGCGTTCGACGTCACGTGCCAGGGCAGCGTACCCCAGGCTATCGTCTGTTTCCTGGAAGCGGAATCGTTCGAGGACGCCATCCGCAACGCCGTCTCGCTCGGAGGCGACTCCGACACGCAGGCCGCCATCGCCGGCAGCCTCGCGGAACCCTATTTCGGTATTCCCGCCCGTCTGAAGGCGAGAGCATATAATTATCTGACGCCGGAACTGAGGTCGGCTCTCGGAATCTGAACCGGTAATAAGTTTTTCCTTGAACACAGTTCATAAAAACTTGCTTTCGAAGGAGGAAAGATAAAACATGAAGGACCGTAAGGAAAGAATCTATCAGTACCTGAAGGAAGTCTGCGCCTGCAACTCCGTCAGCTGCACGCACGACGAGTACAAGGCCGGCGACTGGTTCGCCGAATTCTTCCGCAAGATCCCCTATTTCCAGAAGCACCCCGAACTCACCGGCAACTTCATGATCCCCGGCGATCCGTATCACAGATCCGTGCCTTGGGCCATCCTGCTGGGCAACTCCAAGAAGACCGTCATCACCTCGGGTCACTTCGACGTGGTCGGCACCGACAACTACGGTCCTCTGAAGGATATGGCCTTCCAGGTCGGTCCCGAACTGGAAGCGGAACTGGCGAAGAGAGACCTGGATGCGGAAGCCCGCTTCGACATGAACAGCGGCGAATGGATCTGGGGCCGCGGCGTGGGCGACATGAAGGGCGGCCACTGCGTGCATCTGGCCCTGTTCGAAGAATACGCGGAGCTGGCTGACAAGGGCGAACTGCCCGGCTGCTACATCTACCTGCCCGTGCCCGACGAAGAATCCTATTCCGTTGGCATGAGAGAAGGCGCCAAGATCCTCAGAAGACTCATCGAGCAGTATCAGCTGGACGTTCAGCTGATGATCATCCCCGAACCCTCCAACTGGGTCAACGGCAAGCAGTCCCTGTCCCGCGGCACCGTCGGCAAGATCATGCCCGTCGTCATGGCGCAGGGCGTCACCGCGCACGTGGGCCACTGCTTCAACGGCATCTCCCCGATGAACTTCCTGTGCCGCATCTATCAGCGCACCAACAACGCGCTGGAGTTCTGCGACTCCTATGACGGCGAAGCGGCCGTACCGCCCACCTGGCAGAAGTTCAGAGACAATAAGGAACTGTACGACGTCACCATTCCTCTCCGCGCTTACGGCTACTTTACGCTGCTGCATTTCGAAAGAACGCCGGAGCAGATCATGAACCGCCTGAAGGAGATCTCCATGGAGGCCCTGAAGGAAGAGTGCGAACTGATCAACGCGCAGTATCAGGATTACAAGAAGATCGACAAGTCCGCGGATAAGGAAAAGATCGTCTACTATCCCGAGGTCTACACGTTCGGCGAACTGGTCGAAAAGATCAAGAGCACCGACAAGGAAGGCTTCGAGAAGTACTATTCCGAAGTCTACGCCGGCATCAAGGACGATATCGAAGCGGGCCGCACGAACTATCCCGACGCGACCGTCACGATCATGCAGAAGGTCATGGACTACGCGGATCTGAAGCAGCCCACCGTACTGCTGGGCTTCGCGCCTCCTTACTATCCCGCCGTCAACGGCGACGCGGTCGAAGGCAAGGAGAACGCCGCGCTGAAGGCGTTCGAAGTGATCGAAAAGAGCGCCAAGGAACACTTCGGCAGAGAAACGTTCAACGAGCACTATTTCATGGGCATCTCCGACGGTTCCTACACCGCGGTGGGCCACCCCTTCGATTACGACAAGTTCTCCCTGAACACGCCGTGCTACGGCCAGCTGTACAGTGTGGACTTCAAGACCATCGAAGCGAACAACATCCCGTTCATCCTGTACGGACCGATCACGAAGGAATACCACCAGTGGACCGAGCGCACGCTCAAGAAGAGCCTGCTGGAAGAACTGCCCGTCGTGACCAAGGAACTGATCGACTCCCTGTGGAAGTAGAAAAAAGAATATGTTATTTTCCGACATTACGATTTTGAATGAAAACTTTGACGTCTGCGAGCACTGCTTCGTTGGCGTGAAAGACGGCAGGATCGCCTATGTGGGAACTGCAGAGCCGAAGGAAGACTTCGGCTCTGTTTATAGGGGCGAGGGCAAACTGCTGATGCCTGCCTTCTACAACGCCCATTCCCACAGCGCGATGACCCTTCTGAGGGGTTACGCCGAAAACATGAACCTGCAGGACTGGCTGAACACGATGATCTTCCCCTTCGAAGCGAAAATGAAGGGAGAAGACATCTACGCCGGCACGTTGCTGGCCATGGCCGAGTCCGTGCGCAGCGGCATCGTGTCCTCCACGGATATGTATTACTGGCTGGACGATATCGGCCGCGCGGTCGAAGCATCCGGCTGCAAGGTGAACATGAGCAACGCGGTCACCTGTTTCGACGGTTCTTCCTTCGAAGAACTGCCGGCTTACAGGATCGCCTGCGACGCGTTCCGGAGCTGGCACGGCGCTGCGGATGGCCGCATCCTGACGGACCTTTCGCTGCACGCGGAATACACGTCCACGGAGAAGGTGGCGCGCGGCATCGCGGCGCTTGCGAAGGAGCAGGGCGTGCGCGTGCACATCCATGCGTCTGAGACGAAATCCGAAACGGAAGGCTGCCTCGAACGCCACGGCAAGACGCCTGTCGCCTATCTGGCGGACTGCGGCCTGCTGGACATGCCGGCGACGCTGGGGCACTGCGTGTGGATCACGGATGAAGACATGGATATCCTGAAGGAAAAAGGCGCGACGGTCGCGGCCTGTCCCGTTTCCAACAGCAAGCTGGCGTCCGGCATCTCGAACGTGCCCGGCCTTCTGGCGAAGGGCGTACGCGTCGCGCTGGGCACCGACGGCGTTTCCTCGAACAACTCGCTGAACATGCTGGCCGACGCGAAGGTGATGGCGCTGGAAGCCCGGATCCGGACGGGCGACCCGGCTGTGCTGACGCCGCGGCAGGTCCTGTACGCCATGACCCGCGCAGGCGCGCTGTCCCAGGGAAGGGAAGACTGCGGCCTGCTGAAGGAAGGCTTCAAGGCCGACCTGATCGTCCTGGATGTCGACCAGCCGAACATGCAGCCGGTGCACAACCTGCTGAACAACCTGGTCTGGTCCGCGGACAGCGGCAACATCTGCCTGACGATGTGCGACGGGCAGGTGCTGTACCGGGACGGCGAATATCGGACGATAGACGTGGAAAAGGCGATGGCGGAGGCGGACGCCTGCCGCCGGAAGATCCTGGCGATGCTTTAGGGAGAAACGGTTATGCTTGTGAATATGATCGACATGCTGGCGAAAGCGGCAGCGGAAGGCTACGGCGTCGGCAACTTCGACGTCTTCAATACGGAACTGCTGAAAGGGGTCATGGAGGCTGCGGAAGAGGCGAACGCGCCTGTCATCCTGGCCTACGGTCCTCCGTTCGAAAAGTACTCTCCGCTGAAGTACTTCGCTCCGGCCGTGAAGGCCTGGGCCGCGGATACGGACCTTCCCGTGGTGCTCCACTACGACCACGGGACGAGTCTGGAAGGATGCGTGCACGCCGTGGAATGCGGCTGCAACTCCATCATGATCGACGCGTCGTCCAAACCGTTCGAAGAGAACGTGAAGACGGTACGCGAAGTCGTGGATTTCTGTCATCCGCGGGGCATCCCCGTGGAGGCGGAACTGGGCCACGTAGGCGACGAGGGGGAGTACAGCCTGGAGAATTACGGCTATACGGATCCCATGCAGGCGAAGGAATTCGTCCTGCGCACCGGGGTCGATTTCCTGGCGGTCGCCATCGGCAACCAGCACGGCGTGTATACGGCGGAACCGAAGATCAATTACGACGTGCTGCAGGCCGTGCGCGAAGCGGTGGACGTGCCCCTCGTGCTGCACGGCGCTTCCGGCATCCCCGCGGAGGACATCCGCCGCTGCTGCCGGGAAGGCATCACGAAGATCAACATCCACACGGACATGCTGCTGGAAGCGATCGCGACGCTGAAAGCCGACCTGGCTGCCGGCGAGAAGAGTTACCACACCATGTCCGCGCATCACGCGGCGGCCGTGAAGAAAGTGGCGCTGGAGAAGATGCGCCTGTTCGGATCGGAAGGGAAAGGAAGATAGACCATGGGCAAAGCCATCTGTTTCGGGATCACCTGTCTGGACATCCTCGTGCCCGGGCTGGACCCGTCCGAGTTCTATAAAGAGACGATACGGCTGAACGACTTTTCCTATTCCACCGGCGGCGACGCCATCAACGAGGCGGTGACCCTGGCAAAACTGGGTCACGAACCTGTCCTGATGACGGCACTGGCGGACGACGCCATGGGCCGGCTGCTGACGGATCTGGGACGCGCCCGCGGCGTGAACATGGACCACGTGAAGAAGGCCAGGACGCATCAGACCGCGGTCTCCATCGTGTGCGTGCACAGGGACGGGGAGCGCAACTTCATCGTGAACGACGGCTCGGACAACGAGATCGGCGAAGAGACAGCCGATTGGGACGCGGCGAAGGACGCGGGCGTGTTCTGCGTGGGCAGCGCTTACGGCGCGAAGGGCCTGACGGAAAGTCTTCCCGCCGTGCTGAAACGGGCAAAGGAACTGGGACTGACGACCTGCGTGGATATCATGATCGGTTCCGAATACGTGGGGAAGGAATCGGAGGCGGATCCGGCTGCGTTCCTGAAATATGCGGATTATATCTTCCCGAATCAGAACGAAGCCCGCTGGATGACCAGCGAAACAGACCCGGACGCCATGGCGGAAAAACTGCTGGCTATGGGCGCCGGCTGCGTCGTCCTGAAGGACGGCGAGAACGGCTGCTGCCTGTACCGCAGAGCGGGCGGCGCGATCCTGCGCAAGACGTTCGTACCTGCCGTACGCTGCGAAGTCGTGGATACGACGGGCGCGGGCGATAATTTCCTGGCTGGATTTACGGCGGGGCTGCTCGAAGGAAAGTCCGATGAAGACTGCGCGAAGCTCGCGACAGCGACGGCGTCCGCCTCGGTGCGCTATCTGGGCGCAGCCGGGCTGAAAGACAGGGCGGAAGTGGAAGAGATCCTGAAGGGGATGCGGCCATAAGCCGTTTTCGGACGCGCTCTCGCTCAGCGTGGCCCCAACAGCGGTTCTAAGCTCTGTCTGCGCCTTGCGGCTTGCCAATCGCTAAGAACCGGTATCCCCGATGGACCTCAAACGGCCTATGGCCGCATCAATCTATGATTTCTGGTGTTAAGATGTTGAAGGACTACAGCAAACTGCAGAACGGCAGCGACGTGAGAGGCGTCGCGTCGGATCTGCTTGGAAAAGAGGTCAACCTGACGCCCGCCGCGGCGGAAGACATCGCCTACGGCTTCGGCTTCTGGCTGTCGGATGCCTGCGGAAAGGCTCCGACGCGCTGCCGCGTGGCGGTGGGCCGGGATTCGCGCTTTACGGGCCCTGCGCTGCAGGCGGCGGTGTGCAGCACGCTGAACCAGATGGGTTTTACCGTGCTGGACTGCGGCATGGCTTCCACGCCCGCCATGTTCATGAGCTGCGTGTTTCCGGAAACGGACTGCGACGGCGCCGTGATGATCACGGCCAGCCATCTGCCGCCGGACCGCAACGGCCTGAAGTTTTTCGAAAAACGCAAGGGCGGTCTGGACAAGGCGGACATCAAGGAGATCCTGCAGATCGCCGCGACCGGACATCACGGCAGCGAGATAAAACAGGCGAATTCCGCGTGGGAAAACTGCGCGCTGATGGAATTCTACTGCAGCGATCTAAAATCGCGCATTGCGGCGATTTTGGGGCTTCCCGAGGGTCCTGAAGTCCTGGGTGGACTGAAGGTCTGCGTGGACGCGGGCAACGGCGCCGGCGGATTCTACGCGGGAGGCGTGCTCGCGCCTTTAGGCGCGGACGTCAGCAGTTCGCAGTTCCTGGAACCGGACGGCATGTTCCCGAACCACGCCCCGAATCCGGAAGACTCTGCGGCCGTGGATTCCCTGCGCAGTCGGGTGCTCGAGACCGGCGCGGATCTGGGTGTCATCTTCGACACGGACGTGGACCGCATGGCTGTCGTGGGTCACAACGGCAAGGAGATCGCCCGCAACGGCATCGTGGCGCTGGCGGCGCTGCTGTGCCCGCCGGACGCGGACGGGACCCGCGGCACTGTCGTGACCGACTCCATCACGAGCACGCAATTGGCGGCGTTCCTGAAAAAGAAGGGGTTCGAACATCTGCGGTTCCAGCGCGGATATAAGAACGTCATCAATAAAGGCAGGGAACTGAACGCAGCCGGTACATACTGTCCGCTGGCCATCGAGACGTCCGGCCACGCGGCGCTGAAGGAGAACTATTTTCTGGACGACGGCGCGTATCTGGCCGCGAAAGTCGTGGCGAAGGCGGCGCAGCTGAAACAGGAAGGCCGTTATATCGAAGACCTGATCGCGGATCTGGCGGAACCCGCGGAGGCCGTGGAATACCGGCTTGGCGTCAAGGCGGCGGATTTCGCTTCCTATGCGGACGGCGTGCTCTCCGGACTGCAGGAGAAGATCGGCGGCGGCTCCGTTCCCGGCATGACCCTGGAACTGCCCAACTACGAAGGCGTGCGGGTCAACTGCGAAGACGGCTGGTTCCTGATCCGCAAATCCCTGCACGACCCGCTGATGCCGCTGAACATCGAAAGCGATGCGGCGGGCGGTGCGGCGAAGATCGCGGCGGCGGTCAAAGACCTGCTGACGCCTTACGGTGAACTGGATCTTTCGCTGCTCGGATAGCGAAGAGCGCGCTGCTGCCATGAGGTGATGCTGCGAACGAATACCAGGCAAAGGCAATTTCGCATATTCTGAGGTTTGCCTTTGTTTTTCAAAGGCTTTTCCTACAATTACAAAAACTGACTCGAATTATTTTGAAATTCAGGGTCAGTTTTTCTTTTACCCCGTTTTGCCTTTCCTTTTTAAGGGCATTTTCCTGTTATCGTCTTTTTGCCCGCATCTGCTTGCCCATAAGCGGCCCGGGATTATAATGGTTAGTGCCAACTAACTGCTGTCGGGCATGCCATTGTCCGCATTCCTTATGATCAGGGGTCCGATCCATGAAAAACTACGAAGAACTCTCCAGAAAACACTTCAATCAGCAGGCGCCTCTCTATGACGAAAGGGACACCGTCTATTACTCCCGGGAGGGGAAGATCAGCTGCCGGGACATCGCGGAATACCTGCGGGACAGGACCTGGCATTCGCTGCTGGACGTGGGCTGCGGGACGGGCTGGCTGATCGACATGCTGAGAAAAGAACGGCTGGCAGAATATCACGGTCTGGATCTGGCGGAGAATATGATCGAGGTCGCGGTAAGCAAGAACATCCCGGACGCGCAGTTCGTCGTGGGAAAAGCGGATGCGCTGCCCTATGCGGACGGCCGGTTCGACGTGGTCACCTGCTCCCAGAGTTTTCACCACTATCCGGATCAGGATAAGGCCGTGGCGGAGGCGTACCGCGTGCTGAACAAGGGCGGCCTGTACGTTCTGTCCGATACGGGCGTAGGCGGCCTGGGCGCCTGGATCGACAATCATATCCTGTTCAAACTTTCCTCCGGCGGCGACTGCCGGACGCAGAACCGCAAGAGCATCGCAAAGCGCATGGAGAAGGCCGGTTTCGAAGTGATCGACTGCACGCAGCTGCAGGGCTTTATCTACCGGGTGGTCGGCCGCAAATAGTCTCTCCGCATCAGAAACGCTGGAAATCCGCCGCAGTCTTTACTATAATAGCAATATCACAACTCGAACGGTTCCGGACATCACAAGGAGAGACGTTATGAAAAACATCGGTTTTATCGGCGCGGGACAGATGGGCGAAGCCATCTTTTCCGGCTTTCTGAGATCCGGCGCGGTCAGCGCGGATCACATTTTCGTATCCTGCCGCACACAGGAAAAGGCGGACGCGGTCGCAGCCCGCTATCCCGGCGTGCGCACCATGGTCTCCGCGGACGAAGCGGGCGTCGCCCAGCTCGTGGACGCCAGCGATATCGTCGTCATCGCGACGATCCCGCAGATCGCGGACTTTATCCTTCCCGCGGTCAACAAGGCGGCTGACCCCGCCAGGCACCTGATCATCTCCATCATGGGAGGCTTTACCTGCGCTAAGGTCGAGGAATCTATTCCTGAAACGCCCGTCATCTGCGTGCAGCCCAACACGCCCATGAGCGTGCTGGAAGGCGCTGCCGCGATCGCAGGCGGGAAAAACGCGACGAGAGAACAGATCGACGAGATCCTGTCCCTGTTCGGCCATCTCGGCACCGCTATGGAAGTGGACGAAAGGCTGATGGACGCCTTTACGGCAATTTCCGGCTGCGGTCCTGCTTTCTGCGCGCAGTTCGTGTGCGGTCTGGCGGACGGCGCTGTCGCTGCAGGCCTTCCGCGCCAGCAGGCGATCATGGTTGCCGCGCAGACGCTGGTCGGCACCGGTAAGATGATCCTGGAGAGCGGGATCCATCCCGAGATCCTTAAGGACAACGTCTGCTCTCCCGGAGGAACGACGATCGCGGGCAGCATTTATCTGGAACAGCAGGGCTTCCGCGGAACAGCAGCCGGCGCGGTCGACGCGCTCATCAAGCGGATGCACCGCGTCGTGGAGGAGTCCTGATTTATGGCAGCGATCCAGGAAGGGAAGATCGACCGTTTCGCGAAGCAGATGCAGTTCGATTGGGTGTACCGGGACGGGGAGACCGCGCAGGTCGACATGCCCATCACACCCTCCTGTAAAAACAGCAGGGGTTTTATCCACGGCGGAGCGATCCTTGCGCTGGCGGACGAGGCTGCCGGCACCTGTGTGCACGGCGATGGCCGCACCTACGTCACGCAGTCTGTCGACTGTAAGTTCATCGCGAACGTGACGGAAGGAACGCTGCACGCCCACGCGAAACTCGTGCACCGGGGCCGCCGGACGGCGATCTCGGAGTTCCGCATCACGTCGGACGACGGTACGTTGATCGCGGCGGGGCAGGGCATCTTCTTCTGCATCGCGAACGAGATGCTGTATTGATCGAAAAACAAGAGACCGGGTCTCCCGCGGGAGACCCGGTCTCTTTTCGCTTTGTTATTCTGCGGTCACTTGATCCAGCGCCTGCGCGAGGTCCGCGATGATGTCCTCTTTGTTTTCGATGCCGATGGACATGCGGATCAGGTCCGGCGTGATGCCGATCGTCTTCAGCAGCTCTTCAGAGCAGTCGTCGTGGGTCATCGTCGTGCCGTGGGCGATCAGCGTGTCCGCGTCGCCGAGGGAGACCGCCACCGCGCACAGATCGCAGGCCTTCAGCATCTGTTTGCCCGCTGCGACGCCGCCCTTGAGCTCGAACGCCAGCATGCCGCCGAAACCCCGCATCTGCCGGCAGGCGATATCGTGGCCGGGGAACGACCCCAGTCCGGGGTAGTAGACCTTTCTTACCTTTGGATGGTTCTCCAGGAACTGCGCTACGGCCAGGGCGTTTTCGTTGTGGCGTATCATGCGCAGTTCGAACGTCTTCATGCCGCGCAGGATCTGATAGGATTCCATGGCGCCGATCGCCGCGCCTGTCATGTGCAGCAGGGCGTCTTCGCGCACTCGCTTGATGAAACCGGCTTTGCCGATCACGGCGCCGGCGATCACGTCGCCGTGGCCGTTGATGTATTTCGTCACGGAATGGATGACCACGTCTGCACCGAGCGCCAGCGGGTTCTGGTTGTAAGGGGTCGCGAACGTATTGTCGCAGACGACCATAATGCCGGGATCCGCTTCGTGGGCGATCCGGCAGATCGCTTCGATATCGCAGATGTTGCACAGGGGATTCCCCGGGCTTTCCAGATAGACCATCTTCGTGTTAGGCCGGATCGCGGCCTTCAGCTGCTCCAGGTCGGAAAGATCGATGAAGTCGGCCTCCACGCCGAAATCCGTCAGGTAATCGCCGATGAGCGAGTGGCTGTTGCCGTAGATGACGGGCGAGCTGATGACGTGGTCTCCGGGCCGCAGCGCGGTCAGCAGGCAGGACGCGGCTGCCGCCATGCCGGAACCGGTCATGACGCAGCTTTCGCCGCCTTCGAGGAACGCCAGCTTTTCCTCCAGAACGGTCTGCGTGGGATTGCCTCCCCGGGAATAGGCGTAACCGGGAGCGCGTCCGAAGAACACCTCTTCGGCTTCGTCGATGCCGTCGAATTCATACGTGACCGCCGGAACGATGGGCGTACCCATGGATCCGTAGAGATTGCGCCGGTTCCCGGCGTGGATGGCTTTTGTGCCGAATCCCATTTCCTTTGTTACTTTCATGTCTCCCTCCCGAAGTGTTTTTTGTCATTATAGCACAGAAAAGAAGCGCAAAACAAAACCCGGTCCGTGAGGACCGGGTTTCTTGATTCCATCGATGTGGAAGGTCGTTCTGTTTAGAACAGTGCTGCCCAGATCAGGAAACCGCCGCAGGCGATGATACCGGTGAAGAGCAGAACGATGACGAGGAAGCCCATGATGTCTCTTGCGGACAGGCCTGCAACGCCGAGTGCGGGCAGAGCCCAGAACGGCTGGATCATGTTGGTCCACTGGTCGCCCCATGCGATAGCCATACCTGCGCGGCCGGGTTCGATACCCATCTTGGCTGCTGCGGGCATAACGATCGGGCCCTGAACTGCCCACTGACCGCCGCCGGAAGGTACGAAGAAGTTAACGATACCTGCGGACAGGAATGTCCAGAGCGGGAAGGTCGTGTTGGTGGAGATGTTGACGAAGAAGTCGGAGATGATTCCCGCGAGGGAAACGCCGTCCGCATTCTTGGCAACCATCATGCCCATGATACCTGCATAGAACGGGAACTGGAGCAGAACGCCTGCGGAACCGCCGGCTGCATCGCCGATGGCGTCAACGTATCTGCGCAGATTGCCGTGCATGAGCAGGCCCAGGAACAGGAAGATGAAGTTAACAACGTTCAGGTTGAGCGCGTTGGCAACGGAACCGCCGGCCTTTACGACGCCCATGAAGTACTGGATGATCCAGGCGAAACCTGCGACAACGATGATGAGCCACAGGATCTTGCTGTGTTCGATGCGGTCAGCCGGAGTCTTGATCTCGTAGACTCTGTCGACGTCGTTCTCCAGCAGAGCGGGATCGACGGTGATGGTGTGCTCTTCATCGGGATGCATCGCATAGTTGACGAAAGGCATCACGAAGAGGATGAGGCCGCACATGATGAGGTTCATCGGGTGGAAAACGGTCTGGTTCATGCCAGCCTGATAGGTTTCTTCGCCGATGGTGTAACCGCCGGAAATGGTGAGGGGGATGGATCCGGACAGACCTGCGTGCCAGATAACGAAGCCGGAGTAAGCGGATGCGATCAGCAGTCTGTAGTCGACGTCGCGGATACGCTTAGCCATTTCCTTGGCCAGCAGGGCGCCTGCGATCAGACCGAAGCCCCAGTTCAGCCAGCAGCAGATAACGGAGACGAAGGTCGTGAGCACGATAGCGCTTCTCTTGTTCTTGGCGACTGCAGCGATGCGCGCCAGGAATCTCTTGAAGACCGGAGCGGAAGCCATAGCGGAACCGAGTACCAGAACCAGAGCCATCTGCATGGCGAAGGCGAGGAGACTCCAGAAGCCGCTTGCGTTACCCCAGGACTGGATCATGGATACGGGACCCTGACCAGTGCCGAGCATTGCGAATACGAATACCACGATGCTCAGGATGATAGCGAACAGGAACGGATCCGGCAGCCATCTGTTGATTACGTTAACGCAACCATTGGTAAATTTCTTGAACATAAGTCCTCCTGAAGAAATAAAGATTATAGCATGCGAAGCATCTCACGTCAGCCGAATTTCCATCCGGAGAACTCTGTTAAATACTTCACAAAATAGCACCATAATATACTAACTTTTCGACAGGGAATTGTCAACATTATAGCGTGAAAAACCTTGCATTTTTTCTTCATTTCCGCAAGGTCTGCGGTTATTTGTAAGTTTTTGCCGAAGAAGTAGCGAAGAAAGAAGAGGCGGACATCTTGATGCTGACCGCCCCGTTTATGGTACAATAATTTTGATAGTATATCCGAAGAACAAGAAAGGTGCGTGAACTATGAGCCTGGAACCCAAGAAACTGGCGCTGATCAGAATATTTCAGATCTTGGAGGAATACAGCGATGCGGATCACCCCCTTACACAGGAAGACATCGCGAAGCATCTGGAAAAGGACTATGGCATCGTGATTGAACGCAAAGCCATAAGCCGCAACCTGTCGCTGCTGAAAGAAGCCGGTGTAGACATTGGTTCCGGACGCAGCGGAAGCTATCTGACAAGCCGCGATTTCGAAAACTCTGAACTCCACCTTCTGATCGACGGCATCCTCTGCAGCCGTCACATTTCCGCTACGCATTCCAAAGATCTGATCGAGCGCATCTGCGGCCTTTCCAACAAATACTTCAAGTCCGGTGTAAAAAGCATCTACTCCGTGAACGACTGGAACAAGACGGACAATCAGGCGCTGTTCTACAACATCGAGTTGATAGATGAGGCTATCGAAAGCGGCAGGCAGATTAGCTACGACTACAACAAGTACGGCGTTGACAAGAGACTGCACAAGAGCGCACACCATGTCATGAGTCCGTACCAGATGGTCCTGAGCAACCAGCGCTACTACCTGATGGCGCACAGTGAAAAGTGGAAGAATATGGCCTTCCACAAGCTGGACCGCATCACCAACATGGAGGTCCTGGATGTTCCGGCGACTCCGATCCGAAGCGTCCCGGGATATGAGAAGGGCATCGATTACAAGGAACTTTCGACAGGGCTCCCTTACCTGTTTACGGACAGACCGACGCGCATCGAACTTCTGGCCAATACAGACGCGATCGACCAATGGATCGAATGGTTCGGCAAGGACATCCGGATCAATCCGGTTGCAGCTGATCCGGACAAAGTCAGCGTCAGCATCATCGCCTCGCCAAATGCCATGGAATTCTGGGCGCTGCAGTATGTCCATTCCGTGGAAGTCGTGTCTCCGGAATTTCTGCGGAACAGGATCAAGGAAACGCTCGAAGGGGCAGTAGAGAAGTATAAATAGCAGTCATGTGCTTCA
>JAEEGJ010019780.1_pt1 | contig 14765 bp, 8 predicted proteins | sample 8958761 | NCBI WGS metagenome assembly JAEEGJ01 (sample SAMN16246546, study PRJNA631951) | gut metagenome | biome: gut microbiome; feature: rumen; material: RS-attached | host: Bos | place: Iran: Karaj | collected 2018-10 | reverse complement strand
GAGGTAGTCCTTACCTGAATAGGCAATATGGCGCAATTCGTCCAGTTCTGCGTTCACACCATCGCGAATCACCCCACCCTTTGCTACAAGCTGTGGCGGGTCGTTCTGTATCTCGCGTTCTATGCGGTCACGAATACTCTCGCAGAGGTTCAACTGCTCCCCTACCCGCTTCAGCGATTCGTTATTGGCATAGAGACAAGCCGTCTTGATGGGTTGGATAGCCTGTAGTGCCATCTTCAACTGTACGACTTCACGAGGCGACACACGACCCACAGCGACCTTCGATATGATGCGCTCCAAGTCGCCTATACGATGCAGTTGGTCATCGACACACTGGCGAAAATCTGGTTCACGATAGTAATACTCCACAATGTCCAGACGTTCATTGATGGGCTTTTCGTCCTTTAATGGGAACACCAGCCAGCGGCGCAGCATACGCCCACCCATAGGCGTTACCGTGCGGTCTATCACGTTCAACAGCGACTTACCGTCATCCTGCATCGGTGTGATAAGCTCCAGCGAACGCACCGTAAACTTATCCAGGCGCACATAGCGTTCTTCCTCAATACGCGAGATACTCGTAATATGGGCTATCTGCGTATGGAGCGTCTGTTCCAAATACTGTAGGATAGCACCAGCAGCAATGACGCCACTCTTCAGGTGATCGACGCCAAAACCTTTCAGCGACTTCACGTTGAAGTGCTTAAACAGCTTCTGATGGGCTGTTTGCTCAGTAAATACCCAGTCATCGAGTTCGAAGGTCACCAAGCGATTGCCAAAGTAACGCTCGAAGTCATGCTTGCGACCCCTGTCGTAGAGCACTTCCTTAGGTTGGAAGTTGCCAATCAGCTTCTCAACATAGTCGTAAGTGCCTTCGCCTACGAGGAACTCACCTGTCGAGATATCCAGAAAGCTGACACCACATGAAGCCTTGCCAAAATGTACAGCACAAAGGAAGTTGTTCTCCTTGTAGTTCAGCACCGTATCCTGCATCGCCACACCAGGTGTCACCAGCTCCGTAATACCACGTTTGACGAGTTTTTTAGCTAACTTGGGGTCTTCCAACTGGTCGCAGATGGCCACACGCTTGCCTGCACGAATCAGCTTGGGCAGATAGGTATCCAGGGCGTGATGTGGAAATCCTGCCATCTCGTCGCCTTTGTTGTAACCGTTGTTACGATGCGTCAGCGTGATACCTAAGATACGAGAGGCAATGACAGCGTCTTCGCAGTACGTCTCATAGAAGTCGCCACAACGAAACAGCAACAAGGCCTCAGGATATTTGGCCTTGAAGTCGAAAAACTGTTTCATCATAGGCGTCAGTTCGCCATCTTTCTTTGCCATCTTATTATATTTTTGCCCACAAAGGTACGAAAAAAGAGCGAAACTGCCAAGAGTTCCGCTCTTTTATTATTTAGTAGTCTGTTATGATTACTTCTGCATGAACTTCTTGCCATTCATGATGACAATACCCTTATAATCATTGCCGACCTTCTGACCAGCGAGGTTGTAGATGACATTGTTCTGCGTCTTCTGAGCCTTGACAGTGCTGATGCCTGTTGAACCAGCCTCAACCTTGATAGAATAGATATGGCAGCCGCTGGTGTTCCATACTACTACGTCGCAGTCTTCTGCAATTTCCCAAGTCTTGGCTTCCTTTGCAGTAGGCTTGAACTGTTCGCCAATCAGGTTCTCTTCTGCATAGCTGTTCTTGTACAGACCGATACCGCGAGCATCTGAAGGCTTATGAGACTCCAGTTCGAAGGTAATCTTTGAACCAGCTTTCACACCAGGAATCGTGAAGCATGGGAAAGTCTGCTTGCTGCCGCCACCACCGAGCCACAGGTAAGAAGGACCAGCGTAATCGCCCAATGAAGTAGTAGGATAGTTCACAGCAATAGCCAACGAACGCTTGGCTGCGTAGTCAGAATTGAACTTCAGTCCCTGGAGTTCCTTAATCACAACACCATTAGCTGAAAGGCTACCATCCTCGTTCACTCTGCCGGCAAACCAGAAGCAGTTGTTCTTAGCGGCCTCTGTAGGATCAGCGCCAGCCTCAGCGTCAGCAGCCTTCTCAACGTCGCTCCAACCTTCAGTCTTGCTGGCAGCAGCGTCAGCTATCAAAGCAGAAACGGTAGATTTGCTCCAAGAAGTGAAACTCCAAACAATATTTTGACTTATTGGCATGCTTACAATAGCCTTGACTTCTGCTTTTGCTTCGTCGAAGGTTACAGTAACGTTAGAACCATCCTTCTCGACGTTGAGTACATAGTTGCTGCTAGGATAAGCTGTTGTCCAAAGTTTGTCAGCGCGTACCTTGAATTCATATTTACCTGCTGCAACATTCTCAAATTCAGCCTTATAGATGCCGTCTTCACCCTTTGTCATCTCTGTGTCAACATCCCAATTACCAACTAAGGTACCGATAACGCTCCATGTATGAGTTACAGGACCAGCCTCACCCATCTTGGCAATCTCGTAGGTGATTTCGTGAGTTGTCGTATTGAAGAATATCTTCACATGATACTTAGCTGTCTCGTCAACTTTAATGATATAGTTACTTTCTGGATAAGCCTCAGCCCAAGAATGGTTCTTTACCACCTTAAATTCATAGTTTTTACCTGCCTCCAGCACGATGTTGTCTCTCTCGTAAGAGCTAACACCTGCACCATTGCCATTAGGCAACATATCACCATTTGTATCTGTAGGATCCCACTCCTTGTCAGTCAAAGGTATTGTACCAGCCACTGTCCAAGTGTCTTCTGTGGTAGTACCGCCAGCAGCAGTAACTGAAATAAGGAAGCCATTTTTGATTTCTGGAGTTACAATGTTATCAGCGGCAACATATTTCTGGAGATTACCCTGTACTACAACTTTGTCACCCGCCTTGATACGGTTGATGGTTTCCTCTGTGAAGTTGACATTCTCTAAGTCCTTAGCACGGAAAACTGTCAACAAAGCAGTAGAACCGTCGCCATCAGCCATCGTAAAGTTCACGTTACCATACAATGTTCCATCACCCTTACGCTGGAAATCAGGCGTACCAACAACAAAGCCCTTTACCTTATAAACTTCCGATGTGGTCTTTCCATTCTCAAGGGCGTTGATAATTTCAAGAGCCTTAGCAACGGTAATTTCTGTAATTTCGCCTTCAGCACCGCCACCACCGCCTTCGGCAGTCTTAACAGTCAGCGTGTACTGGGCATGACCTGCCTCAAACTCTGCAGTCTCTTCAGACTTTGCAGAAATAACAGTTGAACCAGCTGCAACGAGGGTAATCGTTCCGTCAGCTGCAATTGTAGCAACACCTTTCTCAGAGCTGTCATAAGTTACAGGAAGATTGTTTGCGTTAGTCAGAGTTGGGAAAACATTGTCATTAGCACCAATTGTTACGGTTCTTGCTGAAGTGCCAAAAGAAAGACCTGCGGCCTTCTTGGCTGTGCCCTGATAAAGCTTGATGTTGTCCAAACGAGCATTTGATGTCAAACTATTAGAAAATTTCAGTTCTAATCGTCCAAGACCTGCCGGTACATTAACAGTACAAGTATAATCATTACCAGAAGCTACTAATTCACCAATCGTTACATTCTCTGAATTCGAAAGAATCTCAAGTTTCTTGTTTGACTTGAAAGACAAGGTCATTTCACCGCTCTCTCCATTTTTGAAAGGAATCACAGCCAAAAAATAACCACCACTTTTCGATACTAACAACTCTGGAGAAGTACCACCAGCCAAGGCTTCTTCATAAATCTTGGTCGCAGAACCACCATCCATGCACGAATAACTGACATTGTCAGAATTCATTCCTTGCGGAACATCATTCTTCGCATACGATGAAAAATCTTCCTGCCAAATAATGGTTTCGGCAGATGCTGTCATACCAATCATAGCCAAGAGGGCTACAAACGAATAGCGTAATAATTTGTTCATAAGCGTTATGTTTTAAAAGTTAATAATATAATCATTGGTGCAAAGATAGAAAAAAATATGATACATTACAAGAAAAACGGCATTTTTTTTAAATTAATTATAAGGTGTTTGTTTGACGCTTGTCAAATAAACTTGTCGAAATTTAACACTTCCTGAGTGAGCATTCTAGGATTTCAGAAGCGAAAAAAGTAGGTGAAAATGGCAGGCAAAGGGCGTGCCGTAAGCAAAACTATGGTTTGCAGTAAGCAAAAGGGCCTCTTGCCGTAAGCGAAACGGCCTTTTACGATAAGCAGAATGGCCTTCTGAAATAAGCAAACGGGCTGTTTGCTTACTCCAAATTGGGTGTTTTTGAGGGCAAAAAAGTGAGTTGAAAAAGACCTTAAAATGGAATCGGCTGAATATCAGCAAGATACAAAATGAGCCATATTTTCGTTATTTGAAGGCGAGTTGGAGGTTGGTGACTTTCACGCAATTCTCACGAGACATTTTGTACGAACATTTCAAAAACAGGTTCACGCGCGAGTATGAAATGGGAGCCAAATATTTTGGTGGATAGCGAGAAAATGCGTAACTTTGCACTCTAATATGCAACGTAACGAACAATAAACAAAATACAAACGATATGGAATACAATTTCAGAGACATTGAACAGAAATGGCAAAAGCGATGGGTGGAGATGAAAACCTATCGAGTAACGGAAGACGAGACCAAGAAGAAGTTCTACGTATTGAACATGTTCCCCTACCCTTCTGGTGCTGGTTTGCATGTAGGTCATCCATTGGGCTATATCGCCTCAGACATCTATGCCCGCTACAAGCGTCAGCAGGGCTATAACGTGTTGAATCCCATGGGTTACGACGCCTACGGACTGCCTGCAGAGCAGTATGCTATCCAGACAGGTCAGCATCCTGAGAAGACAACCGTTGAGAATATCAACCGCTATCGTTCCCAGTTGGATAAGATTGGCTTCTGCTTTGACTGGGAACGCGAAGTTCGCACTTGTGACCCCATTTATTATAAATGGACGCAATGGGCTTTCCAGCGCATGTTCAAGAGCTACTACAGCACCTCGTCGCACAAGGCTCAACCAACCATTAAGCTGATTGAGCATTTCGAGCTGATGGGTACTGAGAACTGCAATGCCCTTGGTACAGAGGAACTGCACTTTACGGCTACCGACTGGCACAATTTCTCTGAGAAGAAGAAGCAGGAGGTGCTGATGAACTATCGTATTGCTTATCTGGCTGATACGATGGTAAACTGGTGTCCGAAGTTGGGTACTGTGCTGGCTAACGATGAGGTTGTAGATGGTGTCTCTGTGCGTGGTGGCTATCCTGTAGTGCAAAAGAAGATGCGCCAATGGTGTCTGCGTGTCAGCGCCTATGCTCAGCGTTTGCTCGATGGTCTTGAGGAAATCGATTGGACTGATTCACTGAAGGAGACGCAGCGCAACTGGATTGGTCGCTCTGAGGGTACTGAGGTGGAATTTAACGTAGCTGATTCAGATAAGCATTTTACCATCTTTACCACACGTGCTGATACGATGTTTGGTGTAACCTTCATGGTGCTGGCACCTGAATCAGAGCTCGTAGCTGAACTAACGACGCCTGAGCAGAAAGAAGAGGTGGAAAAATACCTTGACTATGTGAAGAAGCGCACAGAGCGTGATCGTCAGATGGACCATAAGGTAACTGGTGTGTTCTCAGGTAGTTACGCTATCAATCCGTTTAATGACGAGAAGATTCCTATCTGGATTGCTGAATACGTGTTGGCTGGTTATGGTACTGGTGCCATTATGGCTGTGCCTGCCCACGACTCTCGTGACTATGCCTTTGCCAAGCACTTTAACCTGCCCATCATCCCTTTGATTGAGGGTGCTGACGTTTCTGAGGAAAGCTATGATGCCAAAGAGGGTATTGTCTGTAACTCTGCAAGCGCTAAGTTCTCTCTGAACGGACTGACCGTTAAGGAAGCCATTGCAGCTACCAAGAAATATGTAACTGAGCAGGGCTTGGGTCGTGTAAAGGTGAACTATCGTCTGCGCGATGCCATCTTCTCTCGTCAGCGTTACTGGGGCGAGCCGTTCCCCGTTTACTATAAAGACGATATGCCCTATATGATTCCTAAGGAGTGTCTGCCTCTGGAACTGCCTGAAATCGACAAGTATCAGCCTACAGAGACAGGTGAGCCACCATTGGGACGTGCTAAGAAATGGGCTTGGGACACCAAGACCGACACAGTAGTCGATTGTTCAGCTATCGACAACAAGAGTGTCTTCCCACTTGAGCTGAACACCATGCCTGGTTTTGCTGGCTCCTCAGCTTACTATCTGCGCTATATGGATCCCAAGAACGAGAAGGCTCTTGTCAGTCGTGATGCTGACGAATACTGGCGCAACGTTGACCTCTACGTAGGTGGTACTGAGCATGCTACAGGTCACTTGATTTATAGTCGTTTCTGGAACAAATTCCTCTATGACTCAGGTTACTCTTGCGAGGATGAGCCCTTCAAGAAGCTCGTTAACCAAGGTATGATTCAGGGTCGTTCAAACTTTGTCTATCGTATTGAGGACGAGGGTGCCGACAAGGGTAAGTTCGTCAGCTTTGGACTGAAGGACAAATATACCACGACTCCTATCCATGTGGATGTAAACATTGTCAGCGCTGATGTACTCGATATTGATGCCTTCAAGGCTTGGCGCCCAGAGTACGAGAATGCTGAGTTCATTCTCGAGAATGGCAAATACGTCTGTGGTTGGGCTATCGAAAAGATGTCGAAGTCGATGTTCAATGTGGTTAATCCAGATATGATTGTCGAGAAGTATGGTGCCGACACACTGCGTCTCTATGAGATGTTCTTAGGTCCTGTTGAGCAAAGCAAACCTTGGGATACCAATGGTATCGACGGCTGCCACCGTTTCCTGAAGAAGTTCTGGGCACTGTTCTATGGCAACACACGTGAGAATCCTGATGGCAAACTGCTCGTAGATGACTCTGAGCCCACGAAGGAGGCCCTGAAGAGCGTCCACAAGCTCATCAAGAAGGTATCGCAGGATATCGAAGTATTCTCATATAACACCTCTATCTCAGCCTTCATGATTTGCGTCAACGAACTGGCTCAGCAGAAGTGCAAGAGTCGTGAGGCTCTGAAGACACTGGTTATCCTCATTGCGCCATTTGCGCCTCATATCGCTGAAGAACTGTGGGAAGCTCTGGGTGAGCAGGGTAGTGTTTGCGACTCTAAATGGCCTGCCTGGAACGAAGAATATCTCGTTGAGAACAGCGTCAAGCTGGGTGTTGCCTTCAATGGTAAGACCCGCTTCGATATGGAGTTCCCCGCTGATGCTGACAATGCTACCATCGAGGCTGCTGTCAAGGCTGATGAGCGTTCTGCAAAGTACATTGAAGGAGACATCTTGAAGGTTATCATCGTCCCTAAGCGTATGGTGAACATCGTGTTCAAGAAATAATATGACCATACAGCACAAAATGATATGGAACGAAGCCAAAGACTATTTCTTCATAGCCTTTGGCCTCTTCCTATACACAATTGCCTTCACCGTCTTTCTGATGCCTTATCAGATTGTGGCTGGAGGCGTAACGGGTCTTTCGGCTATCATCTACTACGCCACAGGATTCCATCTGGAAAACACCTATATCATCATCAATGGTATCCTGTTGCTGGTAGCTCTGAAGATATTAGGCGTAAAGTTCCTGATGAAGACCATCTTCGCCATCTTCACACTGTATTTTATGCTGAAGTTTGCTCAGGACATTATTCCTAAACAGGAAAACGGACTACCTTTCAAACTGATGGGCGAGGGACAGGATTTCATGTCGATGATTATTGGCTGTGTCATTACTGGTGTTGCACTGGCCACCGTCTTCCTGAACAATGGCTCCACAGGTGGTACTGACATCATTGCAGCCTCAGTCAATAAATACCATCCCAACGTGTCGTTGGGCAATGTGTTGATAGCAGCTGACTTCTGCATCATTGGCTCGTGTATGTTCTTCCCACAGTTTGGCACCTATTTAGAGCGTGCCCATAAGGTGATGTTTGGCTTCTGCGTGATGGCGATGGAGAACTATACGCTTGACTACGTGATGAACGCCCGTCGCCAGTCTGTGCAGTTCATGATTTTCTCGAAGAAATGGCAAGAGATAGCCAATGCCATTGGTATGCAGATGAATCATGGCGTCACCATCCTCGACGGACACGGCTGGTACACGGGTCAAGACATGAAGGTGCTGTGTATTCTTGCCAAGAAGAACGAGAGCATCAACATCTTCCGTCTCATCAAGATGATCGACCCACAGGCCTTTGTATCGCAGTCGAGTGTCATTGGTGTCTATGGTGAAGGCTTCGACGAGATGAGAGTGAAAATAAAAGGAGAAAGAGAAAAGTGAAAAGTGAATAGTGAAAAGTGAATAGTGAATAGTGAATAATGAAGATAGTTTTTGCAACCAACAACGAACATAAACTCTCTGAAGTCAGAGCTATCTTAGGGCCCCAGTTTGAGGTCGTTTCCTTGGCTGATATAGGCTGTCACGAGGATATTCCTGAGACTGGTACCACACTCGAGGAAAACGCGCTGATGAAGGCGGAATATATCTACAACAAGTATCATCTCTCTTGCTTTGCTGATGATACCGGCTTAGAGGTCGAGGCCCTTGATGGTGCACCAGGCGTCTATTCAGCCCGCTATGCAGCTATGGAGGCTGTTTCGAATGAATCGAAACACGCTGTAAGTCATGATTCTGAGGCCAATATGGCCCGTTTATTGCGTGAGTTAGCAAATAATAACAATCGCAAGGCACGATTTCGCACGGTTATAGCGTTAATAGAGAAGAAGGATGTGTGTCCCTGTGGCTGTACCAGCATTAAGTTGGTTCATAAGTTCGAGGGCATCGTCAATGGCGAGATAACGCAAGAGAAGAGTGGGGCAGAGGGCTTTGGCTACGATCCTATTTTCCGTCCTGATGGCTACGATAAGACGTTTGCTGAACTGGGTGCAGACATCAAGAACCAAATCAGTCACAGGGCCAGAGCCACAGCGAAACTCTGCGAGTTTCTTGAAAAGGTAAAAAAGTAAAACGGTAAAAAAGTAAAAAGTTAAAGATATGATGAGATACCTATGGTTAAGAAGAATGGTAATAGGTGTTTTACCCTTTTACCTTTTTACCTTTTTACCTTTAAATGCGCAGATTGGTACTTGGCGTAACTATCTGGCTTATTCTGACATTCAGCAGATTAGGGCAGCAGGTAATGATTATCTCTTTGTATTGGCTTCAAATGGCCTTTATCAGTATAACAGACAAGATCAAAGCATCTATACCTACGATAAGACTAACGGACTCTCAGACACATATATCACCAATATCTGCTGGTGTCCTCAGGCCAAGCGTCTGATTGCTGTCTATCAGAATTCGAATATCGACCTAATAGACGTGAAAGGCAATGTCACCAACATCAGCGATCTATACAACAAACTGTTGACTGGCGACAAGACTGTCAGCAGTATCCGTATGGATGGCATCTATGCCTATCTGATATGTGGCTTTGGCATCGTGAAAATCAATATGCAGCGTGCAGAGATAGCAGAAACCTACAAGCCTACGCATCCTGAATATCCTACATCGCTACCAGACGAAGACAATAGCGACTACGATAAGTATATCGATATTGTCAAGACGCTGAAGCCTGGCGGACCTCATACGAATTATTTTGGCTTTATGCTGTTTACTTATAACAGGCTATATACCTGTAATGGTGATTACAACTATTCATCGCCTATCCAGATTCTCAATAACAATGAATGGACCATATATCAGCATGAAGGCATCAGCGAACAGACAGGTGTGTCCTTTCAAGGCTCTTTTTGTTTGGATGTTGACCCATCGAATACTGAACATGTGTTTGCCGGGTCAAGAAACGGCCTTTATGAATATCTTAATGGCAAGTTCGTCAAATACTACGATCATAGCAACAGCCCTATAGAGCCTTTTGATGGCGTTAACGAAGAATATCAGTTAGTAACTGGTACGAAGTTCGACCAAAAGGGCAATCTATGGGTATTAAACAGTTCTGCACCTACTACAGCACTCATGAAATATGCCAATGGCTCGTTTACAAAAATGAACCATTCAGAGCTTATGAAGCTGAACAGAGGTCAACTGAAGAATAGAAGTAATGGCGAACTCAGCAAAATCATTATCGACAGCAAAGGCGTGATGTGGTTTGTCAATAACAACTGGGTCTTGCCTGCCATCTACCAATACAATACGGATAACGACGAAATCATAGCCTATGAGAATATTGTCAATCAAGACGGTACAAGACTCAATATTCAGGAAGGTATTCGCTGTGTAGCTGAAGATCTGGAACATAATATCTGGGTGGGTTCCAGTGTAGGACCATTTATGTTGGAAAGTAGTGAGATAGAGGACGGCGGCAGTACATTTACTCAAGTAAAGGTGCCTCGCAATGATGGTACCAACTATGCTGACTATCTGCTGACTGGAATAGACGTCTCGAGTATTGCGATAGATGGAGGCAATAGAAAATGGATTGGAACATTCAATAATGGTGTGTATCTGATCAGTGCCGATAATATGACACAGATACATCATTTTACGACTGACAATAGCAAATTGCTCTCAAATACCATCATGTCGATTGCCATTAATCCAACATCTGGTGAAGTGTTTTTTGGTACTGACAAAGGTCTTTGTTCGTACATCAGCGATGCTACGGCAACCAATTCAGAGATGACGACAGATAATGTCTGGGCCTATCCTAATCCTGTAGAACCAGGATATGCCGGACCTATCACCATCACTGGTCTTTCGCTGAATGCTGACGTCAAGATACTGACAGCTAACGGTGCTATCGTCAATGAGGGACATAGCAATGGTGGCACATACGTCTGGGACGGATGCGACCAAAAGGGTAGGAGAGTGGCCTCTGGCATCTATATGGTAGCTACAGCAACAAGTAAAGGAGAAAAAGGAACTGTATGCAAGATTGCAATAGTAAGATAAAACTACAGCATTTTCTTGGCAATCATTGGAGTATTGTCACAATAATATTTCTGACTCCGATATTGCTTTATGCTGTCTTACATATTCTGCCTACACACGATGATTGGGCATCGACTACCAGACCAGACTTTAATCCTTTCTTCATCAAGGAACATTTTTTGTTTTATGGTTATCACTGGCGACCGTTCGACACATGGATAGGCTATATCGCAGGCAGAAATCCTCAATTACTGTGGCCTGCATTCAATCATATTCTTGTCGTCATAGGTCATGTATTATGCGCATTGACTGTTTATCGGTTATTGACCATTTTTAAGTTCAGCAGGACAGCAAGAAACATAGCTGCCTTATTCTTCTTCATCTCACCAGCTACTATGGCTACTGTGACAGCTGTAGATAGCCAGAACCAGGTATTTGCACTGACGTGTGATATGATAGCTTTCCTGTTGTATGTCAAACTGAAAAAGGGAAAGTATATTTTCTGGATAAGTTTGATTTTCCTTGCTACGCTCTTTAAGGAAAACGGTTTGATGTGGGCATGGATCTGTCCTATCTTAGCTTACGGGTTTGACTTTATAGACAAAAAGATACTTAAAAAGGATTTGTTAGTAGGCATCACTATTATGGTTGCCTATGCTTTAGCCATTCTGTTGCTGCCTAAGGATATCACTATTCATCCGGAATATGTACCTGACGACTTTAAAATCGTCAAGAATATCGTCAAATTCTTTTTCTCTACATTCATCACTGTTGACTATATTTATCTGCTTCATCAACCCAGTCGCAACTTATTGTTGGCTGCATGCTCTTTCTTACTGGCAGCACCGTTCCTATATTTTATCTTCATTCGCAAAATCAAACTATTTGCTCATAAACAGATAATATGTACAGTAATCAGCTTGTTGATAGCCGTTGGCCCGCATTTAGGTACTGTTTTCAGTATGATGCACGTCTATGCAGGCCTTGTCATGATAGCCATACTGGTAGCTTATTCTATAAGCCATTTCGAGCAAACAAAACCTGTTATTCTTTCATTTTTATTATGGATTGTCACTGCCTTATTGATTGATATTCACCTGATAGACTCATCCATAAAATCCGGACTCATAGGAAAGAGAATGGCTCAGGAGGCTATTCAAAAGACAGGAGAGCCTGTAAAGCGTGTTTATGTGATTATTATTGAGGACGACTATCCTAAACTGTCTTCCTTCTGCGTTATCCCAAACGAAGCTTTCGGATGGGGTTGGGCTGCACAGTATGAAACCAATTATCAATGGCCAGAAGTCATTGAAGATACTACGATAGAGCGTTCTGCTGATGTCTTCAGAAAAGCTAAGGCGTTAGGATTGGAAACACTCAAGAAACAACAACATGACTGTGTCTGGATAGTTAATCATGAACATATTGATGTCATTAAAAGATAAAATTGGTCTGTTTACTGACAAAACCTTCATGAAGTTTGTCATTGTTGGGGTAGTAAATACCGTAGTAGGTACTGCCATTATGTTTGTTTTTTACAATGTCTTCCATTTAACTTACTGGATATCGTCAGCTTCCAATTACTTCTTTGGAAGCATCTGCAGCTATTTTCTTAATCGGTATTATACCTTTCAGTATCATGAACAGGGCTGGACTTCGCTATTCCGTTTTACCATTAATATTTTAGTCTGCTATCTGTTAGCTTATGGAATAGCAAAACCTATCATGCATTGGATGCTTAGCAGTTATAGCGTTACCATACAAGAGAATGTATCTATGGCATTAGGAATGTGCCTGTTTGTCGTATTCAACTATTTAGGTCAGCGATTCTTTGCCTTTAAGTCTAAATAGGAGACTACTGCAATCCAAAGCATAGTCTTATCATCTTGATGGGACAGCGTTCGACTATTTTGGATATCAAGACAGGCATAAATATACCAGACAGTAGATTCAAGGCATAAAACAAATAGAAGAGTTGTTCATTATAGAAATAATGCTTCCATAATATCAATTCTACAAACGTTTGAAAAGGCAAGGACATGAGGTAAATCTGAAAGATGTATTCCCTGAAACTTGAAAACAGGTTAGGAAAATATCTCGCTATCTTTAAGCATAGCGAACACATCATGACAATACCTAAAATAGAATGGAGAATAACTATTGAATAGTAATAACATGCAGCGTATAGGATGGCAAGCAATAACAATACAGCTATATGATCGATATACTTATACAACTCAAATCTGAAGAAAAAGATACCAAAAAAGAAATATACCAGATAATGTTGTAATTCCAGGATATAAAAGACGTTCCAAGGACTGTCAAGGTCGGTATCAATAAAGTATATGCCACAGCAAAACAGTAAGAACAGTATCATCCTGTACTTGTTTTTACACAAATAACAGAATAACGGATACATCAGCATCAGAAACATCAGTACTGAAAGAAACCATAACGACTGTGATGAGTGGCCTCGATAATAGACGAATGACTCAAGGAAATTAGTCCATGACAATTCAATGGGTGTCTTTGCGAACTGATTGAAAACACATTTTATGAGGTAATAGACAATGACAAAGAAAACAAAGGGTATCATGATACGCTGGAACTTATCCTTGTACAATGCCTTTGTTTCTATTTGCTTTCTAATCCTGCTAATATACAGAAGTCCACCAGATATGAAAATAAATAAGGGCATTCGTATAGGATGGAATGGAATGGATAAAGCTCGGCAGAAGAAATGATTCTCGCCTGTAGCTATATCTACTAATTGAATATGAACTATTACAACCAGTAGTATGTTAAGACCCCTCAAAACTGCCAACCACTCTATACGCTGCTTCATATTTTAGCTTAACTCCAGCATTTTTTCTATGGGTTTTACAGCATCTTTAGCAATGTTTGCATCAACCTCAACAGATGGCCATTCATATTTCAGACAGTTGTAAATCTTCAAAAGGGTATTCATCTTCATATACTGACACTCGTTACAGCTGCATTCCAAGCCGCTCTCGCTGATTTCAGGAGGCACGGGGATAAATTGCTTGTCTGGACAATTTCTCTGCAACTCGTGCAAAATACCGGCCTCTGTAGCCACAATAAATTGCTTAGCGTCGCTCTGCTTGGCATATTTTAGCATATCTGCCGTACTTCCCTTGACATCTGCCAATGCCAATACGGGACCTTTACACTCCAAATGAGCCATGACGACAGCATTCGGATACTGTTTCTTCAAATTGGCAATCTTACTGACTGAAAAACGCTCGTGCACATGACAGCCGCCATTCCAAAGCAACATCTTTCTGCCTGTCATCTCATTAATATAGTTACCAAGGTTATAGTCAGGACCAAATATCAGTTTGGCATCCTCAGGTAACTGATCAACAACCTTCTTCGCATTACCACTGGTTACTACAACATCTGTCAAAGCCTTGACAGCAGCTGTTGTATTAACATAACTGATAACCTGATAGCCAGGATGTTCATCCTTATATTTCTTTAGGTCTTCAGCCTTACAAGAGTCAGCCAATGAACAACCAGCATTCAAATCCGGACAAAGTACTGTCTTGTCTGGCGACAGCAACTTACACGTCTCAGCCATAAAGTGAACACCACACATGACCATTATCCGTGCATCCGTCTCTGCAGCCTTACGAGCCAAAGCCAATGAGTCGCCGACAAAGTCAGCAATGTCTTGTATGTCGCCTATTGTATAATAGTGTGCTAAGATAATAGCACCTTTTTCTTCACACAAACGACGAATTTCAGCCTTCAGGTCTATACCTTCTGCTACAGGTTCATCAATGAAACCTT
>JAEEGJ010019778.1_pt1 | contig 14766 bp, 8 predicted proteins | sample 8958761 | NCBI WGS metagenome assembly JAEEGJ01 (sample SAMN16246546, study PRJNA631951) | gut metagenome | biome: gut microbiome; feature: rumen; material: RS-attached | host: Bos | place: Iran: Karaj | collected 2018-10 | reverse complement strand
GTCTCCGCAGCTCTGAGCTCCGTGCTCGGCGGAAGCGTAGGTTCAATAATACTGGCTCTGTGCCTCTCGCTCTTTGCACTGTCTACCGTGCTCAGCTGGAGCCTCTACGGCACCAGGTGCTTCGAGTACCTCTTCGGCACCAAGGCAAGCATAGGCTACAAGATAGTATTCATACTCTTCGCCATAGTCGGAGCCACGATGACTCTTTCCGACGCGTGGAACCTTGCTGACGCGCTCAACGGCTTCATGGCCATACCCAACCTGATCGCCATACTGACTCTCAGCCCGGTGATCATAAAACTTGTGCGCGAGTACTTCCAGGCGCATAAGAGCAAAAAGGAAACCGAATAGATAAGGCCGGCCGTTTGCCCGGCAGGCTTTGGATAAGACAAACGATTCTTCCTTCAAAAAAAGAGCGCCGCGGAATGCCGCGGTGTTCTTTTTGTCTCCGGCATCCGGCAACAGTTACCAACAGAAAGCGTTAAACTGGCAGGAATGCCATAAAAATAACATAGTCGGGCTGCTTCCCTGTTCGTTTTTTCGTAGAAAACCGACGGTTTTTATGTTAATATACATATTTGGTAAGTTATGGTCCGATCTCAGAAATCGGCCGCTTAGATAAATTATTTCTCGAGAAAAGAAGGGAGAAAACATGAGCCACAAATACGTTTATTTGTTCTCAGAAGGAAACGCCAAGATGAGAGAGCTCCTTGGCGGCAAGGGCGCTAACCTTGCGGAAATGACCAACATCGGTCTTCCCGTACCTCAGGGCTTCACCATCACCACCGAGGCCTGCACTCAGTACTACGAGGACGGCAAGGAGATCAACCCGGAGATCCGCGCTCAGATCGACGAGTACATCGTAAAGATGGAAGAGATCACCGGAAAGAAGTTCGGCGACAAGAAGAACCCGCTGCTCGTATCCGTACGTTCGGGAGCAAGGGCTTCCATGCCGGGAATGATGGATACCATACTCAACCTCGGACTTAACGAGGAAGTAGTAGAGACCATCTCCGAGATGTCCGGAAACCCGCGCTGGGCATGGGACTGCTACAGGAGATTCATACAGATGTACTCCGATGTCGTAATGGAAGTCGGCAAGAAGTACTTCGAGCAGCTCATCGACAAGATGAAGGAAGAGAAGGGCGTTACCCAGGACATCGAGCTTACAGCCGACGATCTTAAGGAACTCGCGAGACAGTTCAAGGCCGAGTACAAGGCCAAGATCGGCAGCGACTTCCCGACCGACCCCAAGGAACAGCTCTACGGCGCCATCAAGGCCGTATTCAGAAGCTGGGACAACCCCCGCGCCAACGTCTACAGAAGAGACAACGACATACCCTATTCCTGGGGTACTGCCGTTAACGTACAGTCCATGGCATTCGGAAACATGGGCGACGACTGCGGAACAGGCGTAGCCTTCACCCGCGACCCGGCTACCGGAGCCAAGGGCCTCTTCGGTGAGTTCCTCACCAACGCCCAGGGCGAAGACGTAGTTGCAGGCGTCCGTACACCGATGCACATCACCGAGATGGAGCAGAAGTTCCCCGAAGCTTTCAAGCAGTTCAAGGAAGTCTGCGCTACTCTTGAGAACCACTACAGAGACATGCAGGACATGGAGTTCACCGTCGAGCACGGCAAGCTCTACATGCTGCAGACCAGAAACGGCAAGCGTACCGCGCAGGCTGCTCTTAAGATCGCGTGCGACCTCGTTGACGAGGGCATGATCGACGAGAAGCAGGCCGTTCTGATGATAGACCCCAGAAACCTGGATACGCTTCTGCACCCCGCGTTCGACGCCGCTGCTCTTAAGGCCGCGACCCCGATCGGCAAGGGTCTGGGAGCTTCCCCGGGCGCTGCCTGCGGACAGATCGTATTCACCGCCGCAGACGCCAAGGCCGCTGTCGAGAAGGACAAGAAGGCCAAGGTAATACTCGTCCGTCTTGAGACATCCCCGGACGACATCGAAGGCATGAAGGCCGCTCAGGGCATCCTGACCGTCCGCGGAGGCATGACCTCCCACGCCGCCGTTGTTGCCAGAGGCATGGGCGAGTGCTGCGTATCCGGCTGCGGAGACATCAAGATGCACGAAGAGACCAAGACCTTCGACCTTGCAGGCAAGACCTTTAAGGAAGGCGACTGGATCTCCCTGGACGGCTCCACCGGCAACATCTACGACGGCATAATCCCGACAGTAGACGCCACAATAGCCGGCGAGTTCGGCAGGATCATGGGCTGGGCCGACAAGTACAGAAGACTTCAGGTCCGCACCAACGCCGACACCCCCAGAGACGCCGCCAAGGCAGTCGAGCTGGGAGCTCAGGGCATAGGCCTTACCAGGACCGAGCACATGTTCTTCGAGGGCGACCGCATAAAGGCGTTCCGCGAAATGATCTGCTCCGACACGCTCGAGGAGCGCAAGGCTGCTCTGGCTAAGATAGAGCCGATGCAGCAGGGCGACTTCGAGGGCATCTACGAAGCGATGCAGGGCTATCCCGTAACCATCCGCTTCCTGGATCCGCCGCTCCACGAGTTCGTTCCCACCGAGGAAAAGGACATCGAAGAGCTGGCCGCCGCTCAGGGCAAGACCGTTCAGCAGATCAAGGACATAATCGCGTCCCTGCACGAGTTCAACCCGATGATGGGTCACAGAGGATGCCGTCTGGCCGTCACCTTCCCGGAGATCGCCGAGATGCAGACCGAGGCCGTCATCAAGGCTGCCATCAACGTCAACAAGAAGCACCCCGACTGGAACCTGGTACCGGAGATCATGATCCCGCTCACCGGCGAAGTCAAGGAGCTGAAGTACGTTAAGGACATAGTAGTCGCCACCGCCGACAAGATCATCAAGGAAGCCGGTTCCGACATGAGATACATGGTAGGCACCATGATCGAGATCCCCAGGGCCGCTCTTACCGCGGACGAGATCGCCAAGGAAGCTGAGTTCTTCTCCTTCGGTACCAACGACCTTACCCAGATGACCTTCGGCTTCTCCCGCGACGACGTGGGCACCTTCATGGGTGACTACCTCGGCCACAAGATCCTCGACGCCGACCCGTTCCAGACCATCGACACCAAGGCTGTCGGCAAGCTGGTCGAGATCGGTATCCAGGGCGGTCGCGCCCGTCGTCCGGAGCTGAAGTGCGGCGTCTGCGGCGAGCACGGCGGCGACCCTGACTCCATTGCCTTCTTCAACAAGATCGGCGTGGACTACGTCAGCTGCTCCCCGTTCCGTGTGCCTATCGCCCGCCTCGCCGCGGCCCAGGCTGCCATCAAGCAGAGCGAGTAAACTCGAACTGCAGCGTTAAATAAGTATCCGTCCTCAAAACGGCTGTTTTTGAGGACGGATATTTTTTTTGTATTTTTGCTACAAATGAACAAGTTCACACGATTCCTCCGGATCCTCGTCAATATGCGGGACCACGTGGATGTTGACGCCGCGGCGGTCAGCATCCGTAACGGCATCCACTTCCGCGGCCCCAACGTCTATATTCTCGCGTGCGCGATCATCATCGCGTCGGTGGGCCTCAACCTCAACTCCATCCCGGTGATCATCGGCGCCATGCTCATCTCCCCGGTGATGGGCCCGATCCTGGGCTTCGGCATGGGCCTGGGCACCAACGACACCGTGCTGGTCCGGGACGCCCTGAAGAATTTCGCCGTCATGGTGGGAATCAGCATCCTCGCTTCGACGCTCTTCTACCTGCTCTCGCCGCTGGAGCTGGAGCACCAGACCGAGCTGCTGGCGCGCACCAATCCGACCCTCTACGACGTATTCATCGCCCTGTTCGGCGGTTTCGCCGGCATCCTGGAGAACTCCCGCAAAGAGAAGGGCGGCACCGTGATTCCGGGCGTGGCCATCGCCACCGCCCTCATGCCGCCGCTGTGCACGGTGGGCTACGGCATCTCGCACCTGGACTGGCACTTCATCGTCGGCGCCTTCTACCTCTTCATCATCAACACCGTATTCATCTCCCTGGCGACCTTCGTGTCGGTACGCTACCTGCTGCACTTCACCCCCGTGGCTTATGATGAGTCAAAACGCCGGCGCAACGCGCGCTGGATCACCGTGATCCTCCTCATCCTGCTGGTCCCGAGCGTGTTCTCCGCCATCGAGATGATCAAGGACAACAACTTCGCCCGCAACGCCCGGCTCCTCGTCCAGCAGAACAAGAACCTGGGCAAGAGCTTCATCTACGACTATCACGCCGACGTCGAGAGCAAGCCCTCCACCATTGAGCTGTATCTGGCCGGCGAGAAGCTGGAATCCGCCGCCCGCGAGCGGCTCTACCTGAATGCGGAGGAAATCGGCATCACGCGCGCCCAGATCATCATCCATGAGGACGCCGCCTTCCAGAACGAGATGATGTCCGAGTCGGAGCTCATCCGCGGCCTGATCGACGGCCACAACGACGAGATCCGGCGGCTGACCGGCCAGGTCGACTCGCTCTCGACGGCCATCGAGTTCTATAAGGCGCAACAGCTGCCTTCCGAACTGATCACCCGCGAGATCGCCGCGCAGTATGACGGCGTGACCGAGGTCACGCTCACCCGCGGCCAGCGCGTAGGGACCGCCAACGGCAAGGCCTCCCCCGCCATCGTCGCCATCGTCCACCGGGCCCAACCGCTGCAGGACGCCGAGCGCGAGCGCATCGAGCAGTGGCTCCGCGTCCGCCTGGGCATCGAAGACGTCACCGTCATCGGCACGAAATAACCAAAAACAACTGACATAATTATGGCAAAGAAACAGACGAACGGCTACCCCTGGAAATTCTGCTCGCTGGGCGGAGTGGTCCGGGTGAACATCACGTCGGGCGAAGACATCGCCCATCTGGGCGAGCTGGACCAGAAGCTCTGGACGGTCCTGAGCTGCCCGACGAAGGATCTGGAATTCGACGAGCAGACCCTGAAGCTGATCGACACCGACGGCGACGGGCGCGTGCACGTGCAGGAAGTCGTCGCCGCCGCGCAGTGGCTGACCTCCGTGGTGAAGGACAAGGACGCGATCCTGAAAGGGGAGCGCGTGCTGAAGCTGGACGGCATCAACACGGACTGCGAAGCCGGGCAGACGCTCCTCGCTTCCGCGAAGCACATCCTGCAGAACCTCGGCCTGGACAAGGACGAGATCAGCGTGGAGGAAGCCTCTGACAGCGTGGCCATTTTCAAGGATACGAAATTCAACGGCGACGGCGTCATCACGCCCGTCTCCACGGACGACGAGGCGCTGAAGGCGCTCATCGCCACCATCGCGGAGAAGGCCGGTTCCGCCACCGACCGCAGCGGCGAAGCCGGCGTCACGGCCGAGCACATCGAAGCCTTCTACGCGGCCCTCGCGGATTATGCCGCCTGGCAGGACGCCGCCGAGGCTGACAAGAAGAATGTCTTCCCGTACGGGGCGAACACTGCCGCGGCCCTGGCCGCCTGCGACGCGGTCAAGGACAAAGTGGCCGACTACTTCATGCGCTGCAAGCTGATCCGCTTCGACGACGCCGTGTCGGCCGCCGTGGACGTGTCCGCCGACCGCGTGGGCGCCATCAGCGACAAGAACCTCGCGACGCAGTCCGAGGAAATCGCGACCTATCCGCTGGCGCGGCCGACGAAGGAAGCCGTCCTGCCGTTCGATGCCGTCAACCCGGCCTGGCAGGCGCAGTTCGCCGCCGTCAAGGCGCTCGTGCTGGACGTCGATTTCCCGAAGGCGAAAGGCATCACTGAGGACCAGTGGCTGGAGGTGCTCGCGAAGTTTGGGCCTTACCAGGCCTGGATGGCCGACAAGAAGGGCGAGGCCGTGGAGGCCCTCGGGATCGAAGAGGTCCACGCCCTGCTGAAAGCCGACCGCAAGGCCGAGCTGCTCGCGCTGGTCGAGGCCGACAAGGCCCTCGAGGCGGAGTCCCTGGCGATCGATGACGTGAAGAAGCTGATGCTCTATTATCGTGACTTCGCGAAGCTGCTCCGCAACTACGTCCTCTTCACGGATTTCTACGGCCGCCGGGAGGGCTCCCGCGGTATCTTCGAGGTCGGCAAGCTCTACATCGACGAGCGCTGCTGCGACCTCTGCATCAGGGTCTCCGATATGGGCGCCCATGCCGACATGCCCAAGCTCAGCGGCATGTTCCTGCTTTACTGCAAGTGCACGTCCAAGACGAAGGCCGAGACCATGGACATCGTGGCCGTGATGACGGACGGCAAGACCAGCGACCTGCGTCCCGGCAAGAACGGCCTGTTCTACGACCTGGACGGCGGCGACTGGGATGCCGTGATCACCAAGGTCGTGGAGAATCCGATCAATATCAAGGAAGCTTTCTGGAGCCCGTACCGCAAGGTGGCGCGCTTCGTCTCCGAAAAGATAGACAAGGCCGCGGCCGACAAGGACGCCGATGCGATGGCCAAGCTGACGGCGGCAACCGACAGCAAGCCCGCGGAGGCCGCCAAGCAGCCGTTCGACATTGCCAAGTACGCCGGCATCTTCGCCGCCGTCGGCATGGCCATCGGCGCCATCGGCGCCGCGCTGGGCCTGATCGGGCAGTCGCTCAAGGGACTGACCTGGTGGCAGATTCTCGTTGTGATCGCCGCCGTGATGCTCATCATCTCCGGACCGGCCTGCTTCATCGCCTGGCGCAAACTGCGCAAGCGCAACCTGGGCCCCGTGCTCAACGCCAACGGCTGGGCCATCAACTCCCGCGTGCTGGTCAACATCCTCTTCGGCAAGACGCTCACCAGCGTGGCCAAGTACCCGAAACTGAAGCTGGCCGACCCGTACAAGAAGCGCACGCCCTGGTGGCGCAAGTGCCTGTACTGGCTGATCGCCCTGGCGATCGTCGCCTTCGGCGTCGGCTACTTCACCGACAACCTGAAGTGGATGGGCATCGAGCGGAAGGCCAAGGTCGAGCAGGTCGAAGAAGCTCCCGTCGCCGAGGAAGAAGCGCCAGCCGCTGAGGAAGCCGCTCCGGAAGCAACCGAAACCGCCGAATAGTATGGCGAAACCGACCGTATTCAATCCGGAACAGGCCAATGTCGGCCTTTTCTGCGAGATATTCCCGCCCGTGATGGACGGCGTGTCCGTCTGCATGGAGAACTACGCCAACTGGCTGCAGAAGAAGGTGGGCGGCGTGGCCGTCGTCACGCCCCACGTCCCGAAGGCGGATTACAGCGTGCATGACTACAAGGTCTTCGACTACATGTCCATTCCCATCCCCGGACGGCATCCTTACGTGACGGGCGTTGCTGAGATGGATCCGACCTACCTGGCCAAGATTGCCACGACGCGCTTCAAGATTGTGCACGCGCATACGCCTTTCTCTGCCGGCAATGCGGCCCTGCGTATCTCCCGGCTGCAGAAGATTCCGCTGGTGGCCACGTTCCACTCCAAGTACCGGGACGATTTGGGCAAGCTCCTTCCGAAGATCGTCGTGGACATGGTGATCGACTCGGTCGTCGACTTCTTCGAGCGCGCCGATCTGGTCTGGGTGCCGCAGGAGTCCGTCATCGACGTGATCCGCGAGTATGGCTACAAAGGCCACGTGGAGGTGATGGACAACGGTTCCGACATCGTGGCGGACTATCCCGAGAAATACTTCGTGGAGGCCCGGCAGCGGCTGGGCATTGCCCCGGAGGAGTTCGTGCTGCTCTTCGTGGGCCAGCACATCTGGCAGAAGAATCCGCAGCTGACCATCGAGGCGCTGTCCCGCCTGGACGACGTCCCGTTCAAGATGTTCTTCGTGGGCAACGGCTATGCCGCCGAGGAGATGAAGGCGATGGTCAGCGAAAAGGGCCTGGACGGCAAAGTGACCTTCGTCGGCACCATCACCGACCGCGCGAAGATCGTCGATTACTACGCCGCTTCCGACCTGTTCGTCTTCCCCTCGCTCTACGACAACGCGCCGCTCGTCGTGCGCGAAGCCGCGGCCCTGCACACGCCTTCGGTCATGGCGATCGGATCAACGGCCTCCGCTGTCCTTCATGACGGCGAAAACGGTTTCCTGGTGGAGAATGACCCGGACAAGCTGGCGCAACTCCTCAGGGAGCTGATCCACGACCCCGAACGCGTGCATCGCGTGGGCGTGCAGGCGTCCAAGACCCTTGTCCGCTCGTGGGAAGATTGCGTGGAAGAGGTGATCGACCGCTACAATGCGCTGCTGCGCAGCCGCGGCCTGCCGCTCATCGAACGTTCAGCGTAGCCTGCGCCGAGACGGCCTCGCCCCGGGCGCTCAGCCCTTCCGCGACCACATCGAAACGTCCGCTGTAGGCGGGCGTTTTGCATTCCAGCTCCACGCTCTCGCCCGGGGCGAGGGTCAGCAGCGGATGCCAGTAGATCGTCTGGCGGTAGTCCGGATAGTCGCCGCCCACGCCGGCACAGGTGTAGGCCAGCGGCAGGGCGCAGCCCTGGAAGTCCGCGACGCGGACCTGGCTGTCGAACTGCATCGAGGGGAGCGAACCCTTGTAGGTGACGAAGTTCACCACGCCCGGGAAGCTCCGGATGCCGAACAGGTAGTTGTCGGCGTAGATGTCGATGTATTTGACCAGCAGGGGATCGTAGTCAAGGATCTTGGCATGGTCCAGGACGGGGATGCCGTCCAGCAGGACCATCGCGCCTCCCTGCGGGAAGTAGAAGCTGCCCAGGCGGTCCGGCTGCCAGACCTGCAGGGTGCGGGTGCCGTTCACCCGCCGGACGCGGACTTCCGGGATGAACTCGGTGAAGAGTTCCTCCATCACCGGGAAGCGGGTGTAGTCGTCCAGGATGTAGCGCTTGCGCTCGCGTTCGTCGAAGATGCGGTGCGTCCGGGCGGGGAGCGCCGCGTAGAGCGTGTCCGCATTGAAATTCTTCTCCAGTTGCATCCCCAGGCCCCGCAGTTCGAGCGCAGGGGCCCAGCCGGCGTACAGCTGCAGGGCCGGGATGTCGCCGACCGGCAGGTTCAGGAAGGGGCTCTGGATCTCCAGGTGGCAGGCCTGACCGGCGTCGAGACCCTCGATTTCGAGGAACATCTCCCGGTCGCCGTAGATGTTGGCGGTAAAGAAGGTGGCTGTGCCGTCCGGGTCGATGGCTTCGGAATAGACGCTCTCTCCGGTGCCCGGAGAGGAGATGAAGGCGTATTTGTTCATGACCCGCTCGGCCACGCCGTCTTCGCCGATGACGTGCGCGCGGATGATTTCTCCCTCATACTCGGGCACCACGCTCGCGTCGAAGCCGCGGGCGGCCTGCAGGGCGTGGATCTCACGGACGAAGTCGGCGATGTGCTTGCCCGCCGGCGCGGGGATGCCGTCGTCGTGACGGACGCTCAGGCTGAAGCTGACGGCTTCCGCCCCGTCGTTGGACAGGCGGATGCGCGTGGTCCCGGCCGGGGCGGCGCTGCCGGCCTCGAGGCGCAGCGAGCCGCTGGCGGGGACTGCGGCCGGGGCGTCGGGCGCCTGCTTGACGACCGTCACGCCGCCCTCGACGCGCTCCGTGCTGAAGGTGTTGAAGACGGACAGCGTCCGGACGCCGGAGAGGGGATCAAATCCTTCTTCCGAGGCGCCCAGCCTGGTGTAGGCCAGGAGCCGGTAGTTGCCGCTGGGCAGGGTGGTGGGTAGGGTCAGGAAACCTGCGCCGCGCCCGCCGTCCAGGGCGATCTTGGCCGTCTGGACCATCCCGGTCTGGGAATGGACCTCCACGTAGGCCGTCTTGCTGAATGCGGAGAGCCGGCCCGTTTCGGCGTCCAGGCACCAGGCGGACAGCCAGACCCGGTCGCCGGCCACGTAGACCTCCCGGTCGGTGGAGAGATAGATGCGCTCGCGCAGCCGCTCCGCACCCTGAAGGGACAGCAGCGGCAGCAGGAGAAGGATATATAGGGAAAGAATCTTTTTCATAACGCGTGAAGATTATCTGTCGCCGTTGGGCCAGTCCGCCGGCTTGGTTTTCGTGCCGCCCAGTTTCCGGCAGTCAATGCAAATGCTCTGGGCCCACATATAGTGCGTGGGCTCCATTCCCGGGGACTCGTAGAGCTCCTTGTAGGGGAGGTAGCCGTGCGAGTACCAGTAGGCCATGGAATCGAGCTGCGTGACGGAAACCTTTTCGTCGAAGCGCTCAAAAGGCAGGCCCGGCTTGTAAAACTGCTCGAGGCCGTTGTCGTAGTACATGGTGGCGTCCGTCTGGACGGCGGCGTTGAGGTAGCCCATCACCTGGATGCTCGGGTCCGAGATGCAGTGGATGTTGCTCGCCATTTCGCTGGGCGTCGGGGAGAAGATGGAGCCCTGCCCCTCGGAATTCTGCTGGATGTTGTACCAGTAGTTGTAAGCGTTTTCACTCAAGGCCTCCAGTTGGACTTTGATCCGGTACAACACCTGCAGGCGCCTGTTGTTCAGGGGGATGGTGTAGAACGCCAGCTCTTCGAAGCGGTCCTCGGTCTGGTTGGCGGTCGAGAAGATGTTGATCTGGGAGGAGTTGGCGGAGTTCCAGCAGTAATACAGGGTGGGGCCGTCGTAGAGTCCGACCTGCTTCCGGTACGGTTTGTACTCGTAAGAGGTGGGGATGTCGCTGTGGTATTCCCAGGTCTCGGAGAAGGTCCAGCGGAAATAGTGGGAGCCATGGCAGTGCATGCTCAGGCCGACCCAGAGCTCTTCATACTCCGGATGGTGGCTGTAGCTGAGGCCGTCGATGGTCGGCGCCGGCAGCGGGGTCAGCCATTCGGATTCGAAGGTGTTGGAGACGCTGCCCTTTTCCAGATCAAAGGTCTCGAGATGCAGACGGTATTTCTGGGTTGTCAGCAGGTCCTCGGTGTGGAAAGTCAGCACCTCGGAAGGGATACTGTAGTGGATGGGATCCATGCCGTCGATCGGGTAGTCCGGCATCTGGACGTAGGGATCGTACTGATAGATGCGGGTACCGTCTTCGCCTTCGATATAGCCGACGCCGTAGGCGCCCTTGGCGTCGGCGCTGGAAGTGTTGAACGGCTGGACATAGCTCAGCCTGACGGTCGTAATGCCGCCGACATGGATGTCACCCTCGATCACGAGGGGCAGTTCACCGTTATAGTCGATATCAACCTCGTACGGATAGACGCAGGCTGCAGCGGCAAGCAGCGCGGCGGCCAGGGCCGCGGTGCGGAAAAGGAATTTCGTAGCCATTAGAATTTCAGATTGAGGTTGATGTACGGGATCGGGCAGGCGAAGATGGAGAGCATGTAGCTGTCCGTGCCGTCGAAGAAGACCGAGTAGGCGTTCTTGCGTGCGGTGACGTTGTAGACGCCGATGGTCCAGGACATGTGCGAGAACTGCCGGAGGTAGTGGCCGGGCTCGATGTTGATGGCGAGGTCCAGGCGGAAGTAATCCGGGATACGGTAGGTGTTGCGTTCCGAGTAGGCGATGCGCGTGCCGCCGCCGTAGATGAAGGTGCCGATGGGCAGGGTGACGGGGCGGCCGGTGGCGTACTCGACGTTGGTGGAGATGGAGAAGCGGTGGGTGAACTTGTAGTTCCCCGTGAACTTGACCTCGTGCGGCTTGTCGTGCGGGGCGTTGTACCAGGCGCCGCCGTTGATGGTCTCCACGCCGCGGTCCAGCATTTCACGCAGCTGCGTGCGGGAATAGGAGTAGGACAGCCAGCCGGTGAGCTTGCCGGAGGTCTTCTTGATCATGAATTCCACGCCGTAGGCCTTGCCGTAGGTCTCAACGAGGTCGTCGGCGAGGTGGTCGTTCATCAGGGTGGTGGCGCCGGACTTGTAGTCCAGCTGGTGCGCGGTGCGCTTGTAGTAACCCTCCAGCGTCAGGTCGACGGTGCCGTTCGCGATGGTCCAGTACAGTCCGGCGGCGGCCTGCCAGCCGGTCTGCGGGCGGATGCGGTCGGAGGACAGCTGCCAGGTGTCGATCGGGGAGATGGAGGAGGTGTTGGAGATCAGGTGGATGTGCTGGCTCATCGTGTTGAAGCCGGCCTTGACCGAGAGGTTGTCGCGGAAGGAGTATTTGCCGGACAGGCGGAACTCGGGCGTCAGGTAGAACTTGGCGGGATTCAGGGCCAGCAGGCCGGACAGGCGAACGCCGGCCTCCAGGGTGAGTTTCTGGTTGATGGTCCAGCTGTCGCTGGCGAAGAGCGCAGGCTCCAGGGCCTGCTGGCGGTCGAGCGACCAGGTCTTGACCAACGATGCGCCACTGTAGAGCGGCGCCATGGTGCCCGGCTGCAGATTATAATAGGTGGCGTGGGCGCCGAACGAGAGGTCGTGGGCGTCCGTCACGGTGTAGCGGAAGGTGGCTTTGGCGAAGCCCTGGCGGATCTGGGTATCCACGCTGTAGCCGGACATCTGGTTCTGGCCCAGGCTGTTCTCGAGGCGCGCGCCGTACTGGTCGTAACCGGCCACGGTCGTGAGGTTGAGGCGGCTGCCCAGGCGGCTGCGCCACTTGACCGAGGCGTTGAGGTTGGCGTAGCGGAAGGCCGGGTCGCGCGAGAAGTCGAAGCCGTCCCGCGACCAGTAGAAGTAGGCCTGGATCGTGTTGGCGTCGTTGATCTTGTGGGTGATGGATGCGTTGATGTCGCTGAAGGAAGCCCGCCCGCCGGCGTATTCGCTGGTCTTGGGGAGCAGGTTCAGCAGCCAGTTGGAGTAGGTGGTGCGCCCGCCGAGCAGGAAGGTGGTCTTGCCCTTGACGAGGGGCCCCTCGATGTGGAGGTGGCTCGTCAGCAGGCCGATGCCCAGCGAACCGGCGATCTTGTTGGCGTTGCCTTCGCGGCTGCGCACGTCGAGCACCGAGGAGATGCGGCCGCCGTACTCGGCGGGGATGCTGCTCTTGTAGAGCTCCACTTCGCTGACGACGTCGGGGTTGAAGGCCGAGAAGATGCCGAACAGGTGCGTGGGGTTGTAGATGGTGCCGTCGTTGAACAGGATGAGGTTCTGGTCGGCGGAACCGCCGCGGACGTTGAAGCCGCTGGACGCCTCGCCCACGGACTTCACGCCCGGCAGGGTGAGGACGGCCTTGATGATGTCGCCTTCGCCGAAGGCGGACGGAATCTTGTTGATCACCTCCATGCGGACGCGCTCGATGCCCATCATGGCGTTGCGGTGGTGCGAGACGGCGTCGGCGGAGACCACGGCACCCGTGAGGGCGAGAACCTTCTCCTTCATCACGACGTCGAGCACGCCGTCGTCCCAGACCTTGAGGGTGAGGTGCATGTCCTCGAGCGAATAGCCGCTCAGGTTGAGGAGGTTGTCTCCCACGGGCAGGGCCACGCGGTAGAAGCCGGCGGCGTCGGTGACGGTGTAGGCGCCGGTCTTGTCGTCGTAGACGGACACGCCCACGAGGGGCTCGCCGCTGGCGACGTCGCGGACGTGGCCGCTGAGGTACACCTTGCCGTGGCGGTTGGCGCTGCTTTCGCCGATCTCGTAAACCTTATTCTGGAACGTGACCACGGCGCTCTGCTCGGCGAGGTACTGCTGCAGGCCGCTGTCGTCGCTGAGGCGGCTGGCGCTGTCGTCGAAGTAGCCGGCGGGCAGGGAGGCGAAGACGGATTTGCTGTGGAGGATGAAGCGGGCGGAGCCGTAGCTGCTGATGATGTAGCCTTTCTCACGCAGCGCGTCGAAGGCGGCGTCCAGGAACTGGGCGCGCGGGGCGCTCACGCTGAAGGTGGACTGCTCGGCTTCGTCCTTGACATAATAGATGTCGGGCTGGAATTCGCGGCGCAGGAAGTGCACGAGCGAATCCAGCTCCACGCGCTTGACCTCCAGGAGATCCTGCGCGGACAGGCTGGCGCCCAGCGAGAGGGCCAGCAGGAGGGAAATCAGAACTCTTCTCATTGCGCAGCGATTTGGAGGACCATCTTGCAGTAGGTGTCGAAATCCGGCCGGGCCGTCTGAAGGGCGCGGAGCCCCTGGCGGATCTGCCGCTTGCGGTCCGGGAATTGACGGATCAGGGCGCCGCGCCCCTTGAACGGGGTGAAGTGCCCGGCCGCATCGCGGAAATAATAGGATGCGGTATAGTTGAAGTAGCGGGTCACGTCGGAACGGTAGTTCTCATCATAGTAGCCGATGACGCTGCCGTTGACGTTGTTCACGGAACTGTTCAAGTGTTTCTCGACGTGCTTGTAGACCTGCTCGGGGCCCTGGCCGAAAACTTCATAGAAGCCTTCCGGCAGGCTTTCGCCCGGGCCGACGCCCACGAAGCTGCGGTCGCCCAGCGTAAAGGACGACACCTGCCCCGGAGCGAGCGCGACGGAAATCGGGCTGCCCTGCAGCTGCACGAGCATGCGCTGCTCGACGGCGTCGATGTTCGCGGTGATGTGCTGGTAAAGATTGCCTTCGAAAATCATGTCCCCGGTTTCGAAAGCGGGCTGCGCCCAATAGGGGTGGCCGTTGACGGGGAAAGTGTATCGGGCGGCCTGCTTGCCCCGGAAGACGGAGGAGCGTGCGCCGGCGGTGGCCTGGAAGGTCTCCAGTTCCGCCGGGACCTGCGCCGGGGCGGTCAAACCGCCGACCAGTAAGGCGAATACACTACAAAGGGTTAACTGGATTGATTTTTTCATTGGCGCAAATATAGTCATATTTGGGAAAACCTGATATATAACGCTGGACAGATAGGAATACTGCCTGCTGAGCGCTGAAATATTTGCAATGCTTTGGAATTTCGAGAAATATGTCTAAATTTGCACACTTTTTCCCGCCAGGGGAAGAAGGGATGTATATTAACCTTTTAATTTTTTTGCTGAGATGGCTGAATATTTGATGCCTGAGAAGAAGCAAGAGATTTTCGCGAAGTACGGGAAGTCCAATAAGGACACCGGCTCTCCTGAGAGTCAGGTTGCTTTATTTTCCTACC
>JAEEGJ010019776.1_pt1 | contig 14768 bp, 12 predicted proteins | sample 8958761 | NCBI WGS metagenome assembly JAEEGJ01 (sample SAMN16246546, study PRJNA631951) | gut metagenome | biome: gut microbiome; feature: rumen; material: RS-attached | host: Bos | place: Iran: Karaj | collected 2018-10 | reverse complement strand
AACAACGCCAATTATCAGCACTATCTGGAGTATACCCGCCACAAATGGCTTCAGAGCCGCGGCCAGTCATTCCAGCAGTGGCATGAGAAGGGCATTGATGCAATGGTATCGGAAATAAACATAAAGTACAAGAGTCCGCTGCACGGCCAGGAGGAGTTCCTGTCATGTCTAAACCTGCACCGTGAGGGCGCCCGTTTCATTTTTGAGCAGGACATATACCGCAAGGCCGATATGAAACTGTGCATCCAGGCTACGGTTACCGTTGTCAGCGTGGTGAACGGCCGCCTGAGCAAGGGCGACGAGATTGCGTTCCTGCTGGAATCCTGACACAGACCGATACCGCCCGTAATGTTCCGCAAAGAGGATATAACCACCGTCCTGATGGATGTCGATGACACACTCCTGGATTTCAAGGAGTGCGCCAGGGAGAATGTGCGCGGGTGCTGCCGCAAGAACGGCATCGAGTACTCGGACAGTATGTTTGAGTTCTTCCTGAGCCGCAACATCATCCTCTGGAAACGCATCGAGGACGGCCTGCTTACCGTAGATGAACTGCACCGCACCCGTTGGGCCGGCATATTCCGTGACCTGGGCATTGAGGCCGATGGACCCGCATTCGAGCTTGATTTCATTGCGGGACTGCGCGATACATCGGTCCCGGTGGCCGGAGCGCATGAGGTGATGAAATATCTTCACGACCGGTACAAGGTCTATGTGGTGAGCAACGCATCCAATCTGCAGCAGTCCACACGCCTGGGCAAGGCCGGGCTGATGCAGTACGTGGACGGTATTTTCGGCTCGCTGGACATCGGCTTCAATAAACCTTCAAAAGAATACTTTGACTATTGTTTCTCACAACTTGACGGAACTACTCCGCACCAGACCGTTATAGTGGGTGACTCACTGAATGCCGACATCAGCGGCGGCATATCATACGGCCTGCACACCATCTGGTTCAACATCCGCAGCGTGGCGGCATCGGCCCAAATCACACCCGACCACGCCATCCGCTCACTCAGCGACCTTACCTCACTGCTCTAATCCCTTGCCAAAGTGTCCCACAAGCACCTGCGCGAGAACCCTCTCTGGGTCCGATGAGCGTGGAATACACCCCCTAAAATGAGGGTATGTAACACAACGAACCCCGCTACAAGCTCTGTGGCGGGGTTCGTTGTGGGACACTTTGGCGAAAACAATTATTCAGCGCAAACGGCGCTGTAATAATTGTAGAAATCGCTCCACTTGTAGTAGGGATAGCAGTCAGTGTCAAGCGGGAGCTGCACCTCGTAGCCGTTCTGCAGGCACTTGACCAGGATCTCGGGGTTCTTCTTGCTCTTGTAGAAGATGAACTGCAGGTTGCCGGCCTTGCCAATCTGGAAATCCTGGAAATAGTACTTGAGCTGGCTGGCATCGGTCACGCCGCCCTTGGGCATGTTGATACCCATCACGATGTTGAGCGGACCCAGGTTGGTGTCATGGCCGAAACGCAGAGAGGCTATATCGTTGCATTCGCCGTCTATCACCAGCTTGGCCTGATCCAGAATGTCCTGCACGATGGGTTTCATCACGTTGATGTCCCTGTACCAGTTGCGGTATGAGTTCAGGTTGGTGCGCTCCCAGCCGGCGGTCAGTTCCTCGGGCTTGAAAAGGCCTACAAGAAGTTCCTCATGGCCGATGCTGGGCAGTGAGGTGTACAGGTTCTTGAGGTTGCTGAAAATACGGCGGGGACTGCGTGAAAGGCCCTCGGTGCTGGTAAACAGACGTGCAATTATCTCATCGCTCGATGCCACCTGCGGGGTCTCGGGGTTGAAATTGGTCATATCAAGCTGTGCACTTGCACGCGGAGCCCTGACGCGGTAGGGGTTGTCATCGGCATCGGGCTTGACTCCGTGAAGGGTGGCTCTGGATGCCTGTTCGTAGATATCGATCTTGGGGTTGCACTGCACCATGGCCTGGCAGAATGCAGCCATGCTGACTATGCATCGGCCGGTAGTGGATGAAATGGCACGGATGGTACCGCCTTTCTTGAATACTTCCGGGAAACTCTCGTACATCTTGCGGGCAATGGCCTGATGCTGATCCCATCCCACGCGGGTAAGTTCACCCATACCGGCCATGAACTCGGGGTAGAGGGCCTTGTACTGAGTGTAGAACTTCTCGCCGTCAGGGGTGAGCAGGTGCTTGTCGTGCGCCTCGGTCATGATGGTGTCCAACTCCAGATAGAGTGAGTTGTTCCAATAATAACGTGAGCCGTGACGGGCGTAATGGCTTATGTAGAATGGTTTGTAACCTTTGGGGGCCTTGGTCAGGGCCGGTGCATCGAAAGTGTAAGGATAGTCGGTGCCGTAGGATTTCTGGGGATTGGCCTGGATTTCCTCAAGAACGTTCATACGCTGGGCGTACGAGAATGCACATGTAAACAGCGCAATGGCAAGTAGGATTTTCTTCATAGCGATTGTTTTTGGTTAGCAGATAGTGCAAAGATAATACAAATCCTTTACCTTCGCATATCTAATTGCTTAACCTATGATTATAGAAAATGACCTCATATGCGCCGTGATTGATGCGCACGGAGCAGAACTTACAAGCCTCAGGAGAAAGGATTCTGACGAGGAATTGATATGGACCGCCGATAAGGAATATTGGGGCCGACATGCGCCCATGCTCTTTCCCATTGTTGGCAAGGTGTGGAACGGCCGGTACAGAGTGGGGGACAAGACCTACAGCCTGCCGCAGCACGGATTTGCCCGCGACCGCGATTTCAAGGTGCTCTGTCACGACAAGGAGAGCATAGTGCTGTGTCTTGAGTCCGATGAGCAGTCACTCAAGGTCTTCCCGTATAAGTTCCGCCTGGAGGCTACATACCGTCTTGAGGATAACACACTCATAGTTGAGTGGCGTATAAAGAACCCAGGTGACGGGCCGATGTACTATCAGATAGGCGCGCATCCCGGATTCAACTACCGCGATTTCAGTAAGGACGATCCCATTCACGGATACTTCCGCCTGACGCAGGGCGAGGAACCCATAAGCCGGTTAATCATAGGACAACTCACCGAGGATGGATACCGCAGCGACAGCGCCGGCATGATGGAACTGGACAGCGACGCAATGCTGCCTCTCACTCCCGGTCTTTTTGCAAATGACGCGCTGGTGTTGGAGGAGTATCAGCTGGATCAGGTGATACTCTACGACAAGGATTGTAACCCGTATATATCGGTACAGACCGATGAGGCTCCGGTTTGGGGCTTGTGGTCACCTCCCGGCAAGAACGCCCCGTTTGTATGCATCGAGCCCTGGATGGGTCGGTGTGACTACCAGGGCTATGACGGCGATATCTCAGGTCGTGATTATATCAACAGGCTGGAAGCGGGAAAATCTGCTAGCTTTATCTTTAAAATTTCAGCGATTTGAGCAAAAGGGGTCAGACCCCTTTGGTCCAGCAGCGGCGACGGCGGTGGGTGTAGTGCTCAAAGTGCTTCCAGATGTTCTGGACGTTGGCATTGTCCTCAAGCATGGGGCCGGTCTGGCAGTCTATGCCTCCGTGTGACTGGATGGCTTTGATGCCTTCGCGCAGGATGATGCACTCCACGCCTTTCTTCTGGTCCTCGGGACGCACGCCTATCATGTAGAAATCTATGTGCCGATGATCGTTCAGGTCACTCAGGACTTTAAGTGCGGAAAACAGCCCCAGTTTACCCTTGCTGGCCCGTATGCCGCGACTGATAGACGGGGCGATGAAGCCGAATCCGACCAGATCACCCGCCTGGTTCTGAACCATGAGCGAATACTCGGGGCGGCCTACCAGACCTATCAGATGCTCCATGTTGTCTATCTGCTTATCGGACAGGGGAACAACTCCGTGCAGTTTGGCAAAGGCCACGTTGATGATCTCCATGGCGCGGCGTACATAGGGGCGTACCTCCTTCATGTTGCGGAACTTCTTGATGGAGTAGCCGTAACGTTTTTCGGATATTTCGGCAATCTGGTCCATCTTGGGCGGAACCTGATCCGGAACAATTACCTTTGTTTCGGTCCAGTCCCACTTTTTGGTCAGGCCCAGACGTTTCATGTGCTCAATGTAGTAGGGGTAGTTGTAGAGCGTGATGTACATATCCAACTGGTCGAATCCGTCCACCAGCATGCCCTGCTTGTCAAGGTTTGAGAATCCCAGCGGACCTACAACCTCGGTCATGCCCAGTTCTCGGGCCCAGGCTACAACGGTATCAAACAGCGCCTTGGAGACCTCAAAGTCATCAATGAAGTCAAAGCGTGTAAAGCGCAGTTGCTTTACGTTATCCTTCTGGTTGGCGGCACGGTTCAGTATGGCACCTATGCGGCCCACAATTTTTCCGTCCCTGTAAGCCAGCCACAGACGGCTGTCGGCATAACTGTATGCTCCGTTTTTCTTAGGGTTGAAGGTATCCATCTCATCGCCGATGAGCACGGGTACGTACATATCGCAGTTTCTGTAGAGGTCAATGGGGAACCTGAACAGTTTCTTTTTATCCTTATCGGTAAGGACTTCTTTAATTTGAATCATGGTTTTACCAGCAGAATCCAATTCCTATCAGATGTTTTGCGCTTCCAAGGTTCTCTGAAACCGGCTTTTCCCTGTTAATCATGTAACGGTACTGGTATCGGTATGAAAGGATGAAACGCCACTCACGGACGGCAAGTCCGATTTCAGGGGCGAATGCATTCATCCAGTGGTAACTCTCCACGAACTCCTGCTGGTCCTTTGACGAACTGGAGTTGGGGTTGTATGAAGGATTGGGTGTCTTTGAATAATAGCCGCCTCCCGCATAACTGAAAGGTGTCATCAGCACCCATATCTTGGGCACGTAGATGTTCTCGTTCGATGCATACAGGCGCAGTGTCCAACCTATGCTGAGCATAGCCTGATAAGCGGGTTTATCGGGAACGGTTATGGTGCTCGTGTTGTCCGGATTGAGAGTGTAGGGAGCCTCCTCAAGGTTGCCCGATGCAAGGTCAAACATACCCTTCTCAAGTCCCAGGGCCAGATAGGCGCTTGTCTTGTCGGGCTTGAGTGCGGCAAACATAAGACCTATGTTGCAGTCCTTGTCATAAATGTATGACAGAGAACGGGTATGGTTGTCTTGCTTGTAGCGCTTGTACTGAATGAACGCCAGGTTGGTACCGGCAGTTGCGGACTCCGGATTCTTCTGGGCAAGGGCATGCTCGTAGAGGTCTCGCGCCTCTTCATACTGTTTCTTCTCAAAGTATGCCTGTGCAACCTCCATGTCATGCTTGCTCACGCGGTTGAAGTTCTCGTTGGCGTTGAAATAGAGCTCGCGGATAATGTTGCATGAAGGGTTCTCGGTCATCATTCTGATGTAGAGCAGACGGGCGTTGTAGTAATCCTCCCTGTCCATGAGTTCCTGTGCCTGGACGGTCCATTTCTTGAGTGAGTCACACTTGGTGATATACTCGTCCAGATGGTTCTCATTCTCCTCAAACTCGGGGCACTGCTTGGCAATGCGGAACTGGTCTATGGCTGCGTCATACATACCTTCGGTCATGTAGTTGACACCCTCCTCGGTTGCTGTGTAGTAGAGGCTGCGCAGTTTGGAGTAGGGGTCCGATACCAGGAACTCCAGTTTCTCCTTGTCGCTCAGGTTCAGGGGAATGTAGTGCTTCTTGAAACCGTCGGCCACGATAGAGAGCTGGCGGCCCTTGAAGGAGGTTCCCTCCTCCTTGGTCTTGAAGACGATGCTGTAAACCTTCTCGGGACCCTCGGTGGTTACGCTCAGGTCAAGGTTGGCATCGTAGTTTGATGACAGGACAAGGTCAAACGGCTCCTGGCAGCGCAGTATCACCATTGCCTCGTGACGGTCACCGCAGGGGTATACTGACAACTCGGGAGTTATATTGGTAACTCTCAGGTCCTTGAGTTGGTTCTGTGCATTGGCGTTGAGAACCAGAGTGGCGGCAATGAGTACCGTCAGGACTTTTGCGTATCTCATATAGGTCTTAAAGATTTAGATGCTGAACATGTCAAGTGAGAACACCTCCTCGCGCGGCAGCGGCTTGCCGTTGTACTTGTCGGGCTGCCATGTGCGTACCTGGATGGTGGGGTTCATCTCATCCTCAAAGTTGATCATCAGGAACAGGTAACCCACATCGCTGTAGTTGGATGAGTTCCAGTGCTGCTTCAGGGTGACACCGAATATGTCATCACGCTTGGGGTGACGCATGACCTCAATCTCATCGAACACAAGGTTGATGTAACTGTTGTTCTTGAAACATCTCTTAAGGTTGTTGATGTACTCCTCCTTTGTTGACTTCTGATACTGGATCTGCTCGTTGTTGAGTGACTTTGCGGTCAGGTCCTGCTTCTTCTTGTCAATCTTGACCACCTTACCGGTAATGATAAGGGCGTTGTCGCTGAACACGTTGTTGATATAATCTATGTCCTTGCGGTTATAGGCGGTACGGAAGTTCTCCACAAAATCAATTATGGCCTGGCGGCGGTGGAAATCCTTGACGCTGATCTGGGCGTTGATTACATCCAGATAGCGGTGCTCCTCGAGCGCGATCATGATATTGTCAATCTGACCCTGCTGGTTGAAGCAGATAACCAGTTCCTGTTCGCAGTTGTCATCATCGGCCGCAAGCAGGGTTATAGGCACGTTACGCACCTGTACGGTTCCGTTCTGCATGGAGATACCCTTCTCGGTAACCTGTGATACCGGGCACATCATTGCGCTCGATGCCCACATTTCGTCCAGGCATGTGCGGCCGTCCTTGGTAAAGAGAGCCTCATCCTCCTTTTCAAGTTTTATCTTTGACTTGCCGGAGATGACGGTTGAGTTCAGAGCCGATAACAGTTTGGAAGTGCTCTTCTCAATGTTGGCTTTCAGAGTGGCGTCAGATACGCCGTCCTGAACGCTGAAGCGTACTACATCCAGTTGTGCATTGGCTGACACTGCAATCAGTGCGAGTGCTGCCGTGAATAGAAAATGCTTTATTCTCATAATGGTTTATTATTTTTCCTGAAACAGATTCTTGATGTTGTGCTGCGGAATGAATGTTGAGAGATCAGCCTTGAGGGTGACCTCGGAGTTGCCGTTCAACTGCTCGGGAGTGAAACTCAACGAGAGTATGTGAAGGTAGTTGTAGACCGGATGGAACATTGCCAGCAGGCATTGGCACCGGTCTCCGTCGCGTCCCATGTCACCGGTGTAGAACCGGAATCCCTGCTGCTGCAGATAACCCAGAAGCAGGTTCATGGGAATCTTGAACTTCTTTATCTCACGGTTGTAGGTGTGAGGGGTGACGTTCAGGGTTATTCCCAGAAGATGTCCCGGAGCGGCGGCACCCATCAGGATGTTGCGCATGGACTCTTCAGGGTATTGAGCCGGATCCCACAGAAGTTTGCGGTCAGAGGTGTAGAACACGTCATTGCGCAGTGAGTCAATCATATAGCAGTCACCTCCTATGGCCAGTAATCCGTTATCGGTCCTGCTGAAGGAGTTTGATTCGGGCAGGCTCTGCCTGTATGTGCTCCTGTTGGATGCCAGCTCATTGATAAGACGCTCCTCATGCTCCTTCTTGTCAAACTGGAACAGCAGGTCGCGGCTGGCGGGAATGTAGATGTGCAGGGTGGCATCGGTGGTATCACGCATGAACATGTCAATCTCGTTGCCTCCGGTTGTTATCTGGACCGATGACAGGGCGTTTATTACGTTCAGCGCCTTGTCCAGGCTGTTGAAACTGCCTGATCCCAGCGGATATCCGCCCAGAACTATGCGGACACCGTACTCCTTGAGCAGGCTGTTCTGCGATGAGGTTGTCTTGCGGAGCAGCAGTTCAACCCACAGACGCTCCACGAAACTGATGATTACGGGATCGTAACTCTTGCGTATGCCGTCAGAGAAGAGCAGGGCTCCCAGTTGTTCGGTGATGCCGTTATCGGACTGAGTGTAGAACATGACCGTGCTGCTCAGTTCGGGACATCTGAACTGTCCGGACTGGGGAACAACGCTCATGGGCATACTCTCTAACATTCTGGCTATGCGCTCAGGAGTCTTTATCTCAAGACTTTCCTGTGCGTGAAGGGGCAGTGACGCCGCCAGCAGTACAACAGCCAATAATACTCTCAGTCCTTTTGTCATATCATATGCTTGGGAATCCGTACAGGGTAAGCACGTCACGCCATACGTTGTTCTTTACGTAAAAGTAACTGCGTCTTACCTGCTGTGCCATATCAATGTCGCGCTCAACGCCGATTCCCCAGTAATAGGCAACGCTGAGTTCGTCAATAGCCTCGATTGAACCGGCGTCAATAGCCTCAATCAGGGAGTGAATATACTTGTTGTAGTCCGATGCCACTCCAAGTCCGCTCTTGTAGGCCAGGGCAATCTGCCAGTAGGCATCGGCATAACCCTTCAGGGCAGCCTGCCTGAAGCACTCCAGTGACTTGTCCAGGTCACGTGACTTGATCACGCCCTCCTTGTAGGCCTTGCCCAGACAGTACAGGGAGTAGGCGTCACCCTGCTGTGCACCCTTGTCGTATTCGGCTGCAATCTCCTCGGGGTCAGAGTTTCCGCTTGCCAGGATGTCACCGTTCAGACCGTAAACGTAGGGGTTGTATGCCATCAGCATGGTGCTCATGTGGCTGTCGGAGAGTTCGCGGAACTTCTTGCGCTGCATGCGCATGGGGTAGTGCTTCTCGTCGATTGAGAGGTTGTAGTAGACCGGAATCAGCCATGCGCTTGCACGGATGCAACCCAGGTCGGCCAGTTTCTGCATCTGCACGATGGCCTTAGTCAGACGGTCCAGGTCATCGGCCTTCTTGCCGATACCGGCTCCGTAGTAACTCATGTATGCCAGCGGGAAGAGTTTGTCGGGATCGTTGGCGGTCTCCTGCTCCAACTTGGTGTACATGGCGCGGTACAGGGCGTTCTCCTGAATGTTGCTGCTGTAGGTATAGGGCTTGTACTTTTCAGGGACGCGGAACATATGGAAACTGCGCTCCTCGATCACCTTGTCACGTGTGCCGTCGGCTGTGGTGTGCCGCTCGCTGACTATGTAACTGCAGGCCAGAACGTTTGCAGTGACGCTCTTGAGTGAGAAGTTGATTGTGGTCTGGAACTTCTCATTGGATATCTTGCGGCTTGCATAGTTGAGCAGGGTGCTGCCTACGCGTGATGCCAGCGCACCGAACGGGATGAACAGCGACAGACCGTCCATGACGTCACGGCCTATGGTGGCTACATTGGGCTTGTCCTTCTTGCGCAGCGCAAAGGTGAAGTCAAAACTCTCTTCAGAGAAGTCGCCGCGGATGGCGCTTCCTATGAGTTCAGTGGCGTCAAAGTCGGCACCGTCGCTTGACCAGATGCTCTTGACTGCGTTCCATGAGGATTTGAACATGCTGTTCTTCTTGTCCAGGAACAGGCCCGATTCCTCATCCAGCATTGCTGACAGGCTGCTTCCCATCTGCTCAATGTCTATGATGATGAACTCACGTCCGGTCTCCTCGCTGAATACTGATGACACCCATCTGCCAATCAGGTCGCTCTTGGACTCGAATGAGCGCTTGGGGGTAACCTTGGCTGTATACTGTGCGTCGCGCTTAAGGCGCAATTCGTTCACTACGTCGGGATGGGGGCTGAACAGATACGGGGTAGAGCAGTCGGGCTTTACCTCTGTAGCCGATGCCTTCTCAACCATATTGTCGGCCTGCTGCTGGATATCCCGGGTTATCTCTGGCTCGGGCTCAGGCTCCGGTTCGGGTTCAGGCTCAGGCTCCGGCTCGGGCTGGGCTTGTGCAAGCAGCGGCTCTTGTTCCTCAGGCTCCGGTTCAGGTTCCGGCTCCGGCTCCTTTGTGTTGGCCGATGCCACCAGCGCGGAAAGGTCAAACAGTGAAGTTGCCGATGTGGTTATGGTTTCCGTCTGGGCGGTCTCTGCCATAAGTTGATCAAACTGCTCCTGTTCCTGCTCCTCAAAACTCTTTACCTCAAGTTTCTTCTCCAGTTCCTTCATGCGGGGAGTGACCTCGGAGAGTTTCTTGTCATCCATCTCCAGGCTGACATAGGTGCGGTACATGACCAGCGCCAGTTCCTGCTCGCCTGCATCGTCATATATCTGAGCCATGCGCAGATAGGTGTCGGGCAGTTTGGGATACATGGCTGTGATCTCCTCACACAGCGCAATGGCCTCGGCATCTTTGCCGCTGTTATGCAACTGGGTGATCTGGTAGTACTTGCGCAGCAGCTGGCCGCGGGTCATCTGCGCGCTTGCTTGGGCTGTCATGACCAACAGCGCCAGCGTCAATGCTATCCGGAAGATACGCTTCATAGGAATCATTTGAATATTGACCAGACAAGGCCGCGCTTGTCATAGCTGAATGATTTGAACTGCTCGGGGAACTCGCGGGTCATCTGGCGTGACATCTCCTTTGCAGCGGAGTGGAGCACCTGGTTCTTGTCCCTGCCGGCAGGTGAAAGATACTGGAAGTTGTCAATGGTGTACTGGAACAGTTCCTTGTCTGACGCCTTCTCCCTGACCTGTACGCTCATTGCGGCGCTGTACTGGTCAATGGGCCACTTGGCCTTGGGATCGGCTCCGGCCTCAAGCAGGATGGCGGGCTTGGCCACAAGTATCAGGTCAGCCTTGGAGTCGTCATCGACTATTATCAGGTCCTTGCGGGCCGATATCAGTTCGGTTACGGCCTTCTGGGTGGCTGAATCCTGAGGCTGCACATGCAGGCTGATGTAGTTGTTGGGGTCAAACAGTTTTACGGTGGCCTTTGTGGATTTAAGTTTGTCGGCCTTTGAGATCAGCTGCTTGAACACATATGTCTCGGGCAGTCCGTAGATGCCGTCCTTGTCAAGTGAGATGGTGATTTCCTGCTCGGCCTCATCGGCGGCCTTTACGATTGAGAATGCGGCCTCGCCGTTATCATCGGTCATGAAGGCTCCGTCGGTGGTTCCGGGATATTCTATCACGATACCCAGTTTTCTGACGGGAGTGCCTTTCTGCTCAACCTTTACCTTGAATGTGGCGGGAACGGCCTCACCGGCAACGGCGGGAATCTCGTTTACAGAGCAGGTCAGGGTGATATCGTCATAGACGCTTATGTAACTCTTGTAGATGCTTGAGAAAAGGTCTACGTTCTCATAGTCGTACTTGATCTTGTGCTGTGTGTAAATGAGCGGGTGTATAAGGTTGAGCGCCTCGGTGAAGGTTTTGGCGGCGTTGAACAGCATACCGTCCTTCTGGTATGACATACCCAGTTTCCACATTGTCTCTGCCTGACCGCAGATGCTGTCCTCAAGTGATTTGAGGCGTGCCTGGCAGTCCTTCTCGGTGATGGAGTAGTAGCACCAGTACTCATCGTCGTTTTCCCATTCGCCCTGCTTCTTGAGCAGCGGGGTGGCAAAGACGCGGTCAATGAATACGTCATCAAACGATTGGTTTGATGAGGGTGCGTACTTTTCCTGAACTATCAGGTCACCCAGCAGGGAGTTGGGGTCAACGGCCAGATGCATTTCCTTCAGGATGGCCTTCTCGGCCTCGCGGCGGCCGCTCTCCTTGTACTTCTCGTTAAAGAACAACTGTGATACGATAATTGACGACGCGGTACTCTCGGTCTGCTCGCCGCTGGGGCTCATGGAGCGCTTGGGCACGCTTACGATACCAATGTAACTGCCTTTTACCGTGGGCGCTTTTGTGACCCATGCGGGTTTCTTGGCTGTTGAACTCTTGCTCTGTGCGTAAACTTCTGAGGGGGCCGAAGACAGCAGCAGTGTGGCAATTGCTGTCAGGATTATAGCATTCGTCTTTTTCATTAACCGGTTTGTTTGAAAACTTAGGATGCAAAAATAAGTAAAAAAACGTAAACAGAGAAAAATGTACGCGCATAAAAGGGTTAAAAAAACATCCCGTCACGCGGTGTGGCGGGATGCTCCTGAAAAATTCTTTATAATATGGCTGCCTGGGGAGAGATGTCAGAATGATGTGCTTATACCTATCATGAAGGGGTATGTCTGAACGGGGTCGTCATCCAGGAAGAGGCTGGTGAAAGAGTAACGGGCTGTGATGCCGAAATCGTTGATGCCTATTCTTGCCACGGCGTTCAGACCCAGGGGGTTGACGTTGATTCCCTTTGTCACGGTCATGCGCTCGTCGTCTTCGGTCACGTCAACTTTTGATACGTCTCCGAAACGGTACTCAATCTCAGGACCTACCGCAATGAACGGTCCGCGTCTTGAAGCGGAACTGAGCTCCAGGCAAAGGGGTACGCGGAGGCTCCAGTAGCGCAGGTAACCCTGTTTTACGGTGTTGCCCTCAAAGGTTCCGCTATAGAGGTCTACCTTCTTGTCCAGGTTTCTGGCGGTGTAGTTGAGATACTGTCCGCCGTCAATCCAGTAACGTGAACGTGTTATGTAGAGAGCGGTGTTTATGCCTATGTTCTTTGTCATGTGGTAACCCCACTGTCCTACGGCAAATCCAAGCTCGAATCCCTTGCCCACTTTCTGCGGAAGTTCCGGGGTTATAACACGCGGATCATCGGTTGTTAGCATATTTATTCCCAGATAGAAATCAGGGGTGTGACCAGGACCGTAGTAACGGTAAGATTTGCTTACATTTTTCTGTTCTTTCTTACTTACGGGCTTTTTGTCGGACTTGTTGCCATCCTCATCTACTATCTCATAGTATTCGGCACCCACAAGTGCGTCGTAGAAGTTGTGGGCAAAGCGGCGTGCCCAACCTTCCTTGCGGCCTACCTGGCCATATTCATCATATTCGTAATGTCTCTCGGACTGTGCAAACGCGGGAACTGCCAACAGAGCTGCTACTACCGCAATCAGATACTTTTTCATCATGTTTGAGTAATTCTTTTGCCTAATAGACGCAAAAGGTCCGGATTTGTTGGTCCGGACCCTGATATTTTTTCAATTATTTTCCGGAAAAGTACTCCAGAGCCTCTCTATAGCCGTCAAAACCTTTGCCTTTTATCACTTTTGAAGCGTAAAGGGAGACAAAAGAGTGGCGGCGGAACTCCTCACGTGAGTCAACATCACTCAAGTGAACCTCGACGGTGGGGATGGCCACAGCTTTGAGCGCATCCAGGATGGCAACGCTTGTGTGGGTGTAGGCTGCAGGGTTAATCACGATGCCGTCAAACACTCCGTACGCCTGCTGGATCTTATCCACTATGGCGCCCTCATGGTTGGACTGGAAGCACTCCACCTGGAGACCCATGTCCAGACCGTTCTCCAGCACGAATGCCTCAAGAGCCTTGTAATCCCTGCTGCCGTATATTGCCGGCTCGCGCAGACCCAGAAGGTTCAGGTTGGGACCGTTTATGACAAGAATCTTTTTCATGCCGCTAAGTTAGACAATTTCCTGATATGTGCCGAAATACTTGAACTGCTCGCCGCAATGGTCCAGCTCAGAGATAAGTGATGCGAACTTCTTGTCATAGATGGAGAGCTCAATGTCAAAGTAGAACATGAACTCAAAGTCGCGGCCCGGGATAGGACGTGACTCCAGCTTTACAAGGTTGGCGCCTGTAGCGTTGAACTTAGACAGCACTGAGAACAGCGTACCGGGCTTGTGTGACATAACCATCATGATACTGGTACGGTTGGCACCCGGATAGATGCGTGCGTTCTTGGCTATGCAGATAAAGCGTGTGTGGTTGCTGTCAAAGTTCTGGATATCGGCCGCAAGAACCTCCATGTTATAGAGGTCAACGCAACTCTTTGAAGAGATAGAGGCCGATGTCCTATTGGGATCCTTGGCAACCTTCTGGGCAGCCATAGCGGTGTTGTCGAACGGAATGATCTCAACATCCTTCAGGGCAGCCAGGAAGTGTGAGCACTGGTTGATGGCCTGCGGATGAGAGTAGATGGTCTTGATATCCTGGAAACGGGTACCCTTGGCGGCCAGCAGCTGATGGTCAACGCGCACGCGTGTGCTGCGTACAATATGAACATTATATCTTACCAGCAGGTCATAGATCTCATTCACAGAACCTGCGGTTGAGTTCTCAATAGGCAGAATACCGTACTCGCAAAGGCCGTCGGTAACCATGCGGATAACACCCTCAAAGGTGTTGTTGAACATGATCTCGGGCACCTCAAAGAGTTTCTCGGCTGCAATCTGCGAGTATGCGCCCTCACGTCCCTGACAAGCCACAACGGCGCGCTTGGGGAACGGAGCGGGATCAGCATTGATCAGGCTTGAAATAGCCTTGTAGAGAGGGGAGTCCTTCTCCTTGTACATGGCCTCATAAGCCTTGCTCACGTCAAACATTGAACGGTAAAGTACGCGTCCGAAATCCTCCAAATCCTCGGGCAACTGTTTGGAAATGCGTGCCAGCACCTCGCGCTCGCGTGAACTGCTGCTCACGGGTACATCATGGCTGCGTTTGAATTCGCCAATCTCATTGACTACGCTCATGCGCTCGGTGAAGAGACGGCATATCTCATCATCGATAGAGTCAATCTTGTTTCTGTAATCTGTAAGGTCCATTATGGTATTTATTGTTGTTTCAGAACTATGCCTCCCAGTGCGTTGAAATCATCAAAGAAGGCGGGGTATGATTTGGCGGTGCACTCCGCATCGCTTATGGTAATCTTCACGTTTTTGGCCGATGCCAACACAGCCGCAGCCATAGCCATACGGTGGTCACCAGACGGGTCGTAACTGGCATTTCTTGCCGGACCTCCGGTCACCGTAAGGGTATTGTCCGATGCAAACGCATATATTCCGGCCATGCCGAGCAACTGCAG
>JAEEGJ010019775.1_pt1 | contig 14769 bp, 13 predicted proteins | sample 8958761 | NCBI WGS metagenome assembly JAEEGJ01 (sample SAMN16246546, study PRJNA631951) | gut metagenome | biome: gut microbiome; feature: rumen; material: RS-attached | host: Bos | place: Iran: Karaj | collected 2018-10 | reverse complement strand
AGAATCGTCTGTACGCATAAAACCACCACCTTTCTTTCCGGAAAACTCCTTTATCTCATACAAAATTTAATTATACACTTTATACTACGAATTTACAACAAAAATATTTAAAAAAATGTGGGGAGATGTTACCTCCCCACCGTCATATGTCAGGATATGTCCCGATCATTTAATTGTAAAAGCTTTTACCTTACTCCATGAGCTGTATGTGGTCACATCACCGTATTTAAAATATACCCTCACACGTACGTAAGCCTTCATTCCCGCAAGTGCGGACGCCCCCGGTACTTCCTGTGTGTATTTCGCCTGGCTGATATCCTTTACTTTAGCCTCAAATGATACGTCCTTAAACTTCTTATCGTTTGATACCTGGATAATATAGCCTGTACCTGCCTGCTTCTTATATGCTGCGGAAAAGTTCTCGTTTGAAAGTGATGCCTTGGTAACCTTGCTCTTCTTAGGCTGCGTAGCGCACTGCAGAGTATCGCTGAACAGTCCGACGAATACCTTATCTGCTACCGCACGAACCTTGTAGTCATAACCTGTAGCAGGCTTTAACTTCTTGATGGTTACGCTGTTGGTCTTGGATGTGGTTACAAGCTTGTTATCCTTATCATATATCTCATAAAACTCAGCATTTGCAACCTTATTCCATGTAAGTGTAATCGAACTGGTCTTAGCTTTCTTTACTTTAAGACCCTTAACCTGATCAACTGCATAATCATAATTGGATTCTTTCTCTAACTCTTCGCATATTATTTTAGCTCTGATCAGTAATCTTGAATCCAAAGAGAGCTTTTCATAATCAAGAGCAACTCCTCTGTTACCGTCCGACATCCATACAGCATTACCAATACTTGCATCTTTAAATTTCTTTTCAGTAAGATCATCTAATGCTGACTCTACAACTATTGTCATAGGAGTCTGTATTCCTGTGCTTATGACCAATGCGGTTTCAACATCTGTAACATCCCGTGATATATGGGTCATCACATGAATATCTGTTCCCCATTTCCCGTTGTTATCCAAAGCTCTCTTGGGATCGGAGATATCAGGCTTAGGAAGTTCATCGGGTATTTCAAGATTCTGATCGGTAGTTTTTCCGAATGTCACAGTATCTGACCAATCCGAGAAGAAGAAATGAGTATCTGAGTCTGTACCATCAAGATATTTATCAAGATAAGTATATTGAATAGCGGCACGGCAGCGAACCTTAAATGTATGATTTTTTAAATCAAATGCCTCATTTTTAACCGTCTTTTTTAATACACCGCTGTCTGCATTGTACGGATCCATCAGATCAAACGTTATGCTATTGTCTGTATAACTTGTCCCAAGATAAGCAGCACGTGCAAAACCACCTTCATATGTATCAAAGTCAAACGAATCCCATTTTTTATTATACAGCCAGTCTCCGCCGTCGACAGATATATCGCATTGATAAATTACATCAAATCCGGTTATATTATACTTTTCTTCGAAAGAAGAATATTCCAATCCTTTTTCTTCCTGTTCTTCCAACGCCTTATCAAAATCTCTGGATAGCTTAAGAATATTTTCGCTCTGATTAATCGTCATGGCGATATATGTGCCGTCACCGGTATTTATGATAGGTTTTAAAGGTTTATCCTTAGAAAGCCCATTAGGAAAATAATCTTCGAGAACCTTATCCGCTGCCCTTACGTCAGAGGCATTAAACGGAATAACAAGTGCCAGCAACAGTGCCAACACACCTACAATAAAAGAACCTCTCTTCTTCATTTGATAACCTCCACATTTATATTGCCGTACCAACTTCATCCGGTATTATTACAATATCATAAAATACCTCTTATTACAATATTTATTTACATATAAAAGTTGACTTTTTCTTTATTTTTACATATACTGTTACTACTTTAATTTACAAGGAGAGTGATCATTTTGGAACCCGGTGCCGTGGCGCGCTTAATAATCTTAGGCTTTCTTCTTATACTATCCGCTTTTTTCTCATCTGCGGAAACAGCATTTACATCAGTTAACAAGATCAGGATAAAGACTTTGGCAGACGAAGGCTCAAAAAGAGCCGTACTTCTGCTGTCACTTATAGATAACAGTGCAAAATTCCTAAGCACTATCCTTATCGGCAATAATATAGTCAATATTGCCGCTTCTTCCCTAACCACAACTCTTGCCATCGACCTTTTCGGCAGCACTGCCATCGGTATTGCCACAGGTATCCTTACTCTTTTAATACTTGTTTTCGGCGAGATCACCCCTAAGACCATGGCCTCAATTCACGCCGAAAAAATGGCTCTTTCATATGCTCCCGTCATCAAAGTGCTCGTAATACTGTTCACCCCTATCACCTTCATAGTCTCGAAGTTTGCCAGGGGTGTCATGTTCATATTAAGGATAGATCCGGACAAGACCGATTCCCATATGACAGAAAACGAGCTTTTGACCATTGTCGAAACAAGCGCACAGGACGGAGTCATTGAGTCCGACGAACAGGAAATGATAACAAACGTGGTGGATTTCGGAGATACTCTCGCAAAGGACGTCATGGTTCCTGCAATAAACATGACCTGTGTTGAGGATACGATTTCTTATGACGAACTTATAGAGGTTTTCCGTGCGGATCAGTATTCGAGAATGCCCGTTTACCATGAATCAAGGGACACCATCACCGGTATCATCTGGGCAAAGGACCTGCTTGTTAAATATGACAGTACAAAGGAATTTAAGGTTGCCGACTATATGCGCGAACCCTTCTTTACATATGAGTACAAAAAGACCTCCGAACTGATGAGCGAGCTTAAGAACAAATACAAATCCATGGCGATAGTCCTTGACGAGTACGGGACCACAGCCGGGCTTCTCACCATAGAGGATCTTATAGAAGAAATCGTCGGCGAGATCCGTGACGAGACCGATACCGACGAGGTTGACAGCGTAAGGAAGTTAAATGAAAGGATCTTCGAAGCCTCGGGTGCAGCTTCCCTTGATGATGTAAATAAAATAACCGGTCTGGAGCTTTCATCCGATGATTACGACTCCATAGCCGGTCATGTCATAAAGCTTTTAAACCATATGCCTTCTCCCGGAGAATCAGCAATATCTTCCGGAGTGAAATTTACCGTCACCTCAATGTCACGCAACCGTGTCACGAAGGTGAGGATTGAGCTTCCTGCTGTGGTTTCCGAATAAATATTTGCAAGCTTGCACTGAGGGCATTCGCTTATCGCACAAAAATTGGGGAGGTGTTACCTCCCCATTGTCATATGTCAGGACATGTCCCGATCATTTAATTGTAAAACTTTTTACCTTGCTCCATGAGCTGTATGTGGTCACATCACCATACTTGAAATATACCCTCACACGTACGAAAACCTTCGTTCCCGCAAGTTCAGACGATCCCGGTACTTCCTGAGTGTATTTCACCTGACTGATATCCTTTACTTTACCCTCAAATATTACATCCTTGAACTTCTTATCGTTTGCTACCTGGATAATATAGCCTGTACCTGCCTGCTTCTTATATGCTGCGGAAAAGTTCTCGTTTGAAATTGACGCCTTGGTAACCTTGCTCTTCTTAGGCTGCGTAGCACACTGCAGAGTATCGCTGAACAGTCCTACGAATACCTTATCTACAACAGCACGTACCTTATAGTCATAACCTGTAGCAGGCTTTAACTTCTTGATGGTTACGCTGTTAGTCTTGGATGTAGTTACAAGCTTATTGTCCTTGTCATAAATCTCATAAAACTCAGCTTCTGCAACCTTATTCCATGTAAGTGTAATTGAACTGGTCTTAGCCTTCTTAACCTTGAGGCCCTTCACCTTGTCTACTGCGTAATCGTATTTTGAATCCTTGCCTAACGAATCACATTGAACCTTTGCACGGATAAGCAGCCTTGACTTATCGGTGAATGATCCATCATAATAAAATGAAACGCCTCGCTGACCGTCAGACAACCATGTGGCATTAGCCATATAGCCATCATAGAATTTTTTCTCGGTCAGATCGTCCACAGCCGCTTCGGTGATGATAACTAAAGGCTCGCGCTCTCCTGTTTTCAAGTAGATAGCATTCAAAGTATCGGTAACATCATGAGAGAAATGAGTCATGACAGAAATAAGATCCCATTTTCCTTCTTCATTCAGTTCTCTCTTGGGATTTGAAATATCGGGAGCCGGCATTTCATCCGGGATCTCAATTACCTGATCCGTAGTCTTTCCAAATGTGGTTGTATCCGACCAGTCTGTAAAATGATACTGAAGTCCCGCTTCATGATTATTAAGCAGTCCGTATTCGACGCAGTAACGGTATCTAACCGTGAAGGTATGGTTTTTAAGGTCGAATTGGTCCCAATCATCTTTCTTAATAACAGTCTTCTTCAACAGCTTTCCGCTAGTTGCAACACCTGCATCCAATATCGAAAAATATGCAGTATTGTCATCAGCGCCTCCGCCAAAAGAGGAATAAAAAGTGAAACCGTCCTTGTACATGTCCTGTTCTTTTTTATCCCAGTTCTTCTTATACTGCCAGTCTCCGCCGTCAATTGAGATATCAAACTGAACAGTGGTCTCCAAAGCATCTATTCCGTTATCCACATAGAACTTTGGTATACTACTATCCCAATAAAAATCATCTGTATAATCAACGTATTCTTCGCAAGCTTCAAAGTCCCTGACCATTTTCAGAATATCGTCGTTCTGCTTGACGATAGCCCCGATCCAGTAAGTATCATTCTCGTCGATATCGATCAGCAACTTATTGGGCTTGATCTTCTCGATTCCATTCGGGAAATACTTCTCCATCAGTTTATCCGCTGCCTTGACCCGCATGCCGCCCGCAGGCATCACAAATGCGATCGTAAGCGCAAACAGCGCCAGTACCCAAAAAATACGTTTTTTCATTCCACACCTCCATATAACAAACTCAACTGCTTATAACAAGCAAAAAGCATAGAGATATTATATCAGAAAATGTACCGTTATACAAGGTTTCATAAACAATCTCACGGATTTCTCTTTAAGTGGTTTTTACGAAGTTTTTTCCTTTTCGTCATATGTTATCCCTCCCCGGTCTTTTCTCCGACAACCGATTTGCCGACCCATTTCTTTTTGTACCAGTAGTACATGACTATCAGACCTCTTATGCATTCATCCGTAGCCGTTCCGGCATATATCCCGGCGACACCCAGGCCCAGGGCCACGCCGACCGCGTAGCCTGTCGTAAGCCCCAGCCCCCAGTTACAGACGATGCCCGCGATTAGAGGAAAAACATATGCTCCCGCAGCCTTCAGGCTGTTGACAAAAGTCAGATTCAGACATCGCCCGATCTCCAGAATGATATCCACTATCATTATCTTCTGCCCCAGCGCGATGATATTCTGATTCTCTGTAAACAAACCCAGCGTGTATCTGCACATGAGCGCGTTTACCGATGTCAGGGCTATCGTTATCGGAAGCGATGTCCTCAGTGTCTTAAACACTCTTCTATATGCTTCTTCGGTCTTCCCCGCCCCGACCAGATGACCTGTTATGATCTGCGTGGACATCGCGCACGCGTTTGAAAAGATTATCGCGAAAGAAATGATCGTATTGCAGTAAGCTCTGGCATTTACGGAGTCGTTTCCCATACTGTTCACAAAGGAAAGCAGCGTGGTCTGATACAGGTTATAGGTCAGACTCTCTCCGGCCGAAGGCAGACCGATCTTGACCATTTTCGCAAGGAATCTGCCCGGAAACGGGTTCAACAGGCGCAGTGAGAACTTACCGATCTTCGCGCCGTAGAAAAACGCGATAAGCACGGTCACCGCGATCAGTCTGGCCGCTACGGTCGATATCGCCACTCCGGCCACTCCCATTTTCAGGAAGGATAGCGGCCCGTACAGGAACAGATAGTTGCCGCCGATATTGATGATATTGATCGCCAGTGAGACCCACATGCCGACCTTGGTGTATCCGTTGCATCTGAGTATCTGCAGCATGACGCTGAACACCGCGGAGATAAAGCCGCCTCCGCCGACGATATAGATATATGTCATCGAATGCGGACGCATCTCGGGCGAAACATTCAGCAGATTCATGATCAGAGGATTTGCCGCGCAGAACGTGCCGCTCAGGATCACGCCGACGATCAGGTTGACCACGAATGCGAGCGTGTAGATCATGTTCATCCTGTCATGCTCTTTGGCCCCGAGATACTGGGCAACAACCACGCTCGTAGCGGTCGCGATGACATTGAACAGGATGTTCATCATGAACATGATGGTATTTGCGTTTCCTACCGCTCCGACCGCGATCTCATCATAGTGGCTGAGCATCAGCATATCCACATTGTTGAGCATCGTGTTTAGGAGCAGCTCCAGAAACATCGGCCCCGCCAGGATCAACAGCGGCGTTTTTTCATCTATTACAATTGTCTTATTCTTTTTCATACTGTCTTTTCTTTTTACTGAGCGATGACGACATTCATCGATACATCCGCGTCCCCGACATCCTCATCTGCGGACATCTGAAAATACGGTGTCCCGTCCTTGCGGAAATGGACTCTCCTGATGCCGTCGCAGCGCAGTCTCTCGTCTATGGCCGTTTCTCCGTGATAGGATATCATCAGCTCGCCGTCCCCGTTTGTGAAAAACGCGTTATGCCCCGGTCCGTATTCTCCGGGCACAGAGTAAAATGTGAGCACCGGCGTGATGCTCTTGGTCCAGGACGCAACGTCGGTCAGATCAGCGTCCGCACGCGCCGAAAGGAGCCCCAGCGCGTAGGTATAGGCATTGGCCGAACCGCCGGAATACGTGACACAGATCATCCCGTCCGAATAACATGCGTACGGGCCCTCGTTGTTAATGGTGCCTGACACGTTTTCCCAGCCGTAGAGCGGCCTCGTGAGCAGCACAGGCTCGGATGTGAGCTTCCAAGGCTCACACTCGTCTATCGATGCGATATAGAGCATGGAACCGGAATCGTTTGGCTGCCCGATATGCTCGCGGTAGGACCAGATAACGTAAGACTGCCGTTCAGCCTTAATATAAGTCATATCGAGCGTGATCGGGCCCGCAGCCAGCGGCGAGCCGTCCTGCCTGCACACGCGTACCGGATCCTCCCAGCTGTCCGCCTCGATGATGCTCCTGCCCTTCTTTTTCCTCATCATGTGGCACTGCGGTCCCCATACATGACCGCTCACCGCAAACAGTATGTACATCTCCCCGCCTATCACATGAAACTCCGGCGCCCAGAAGGTCTGCTCAAATCCGCGCTCGGGATCGAACGGCAGGATCAGATGCTCCTCTATGCCGTCGGCAAACAGTCCGTGAACATCATCCGCCTCACGCACATATATGCCGATATCGTTCAGATTATCGTTGGTGGAAATGTAGTACCATTTCCCCTCCCAGGGAAAGATCACGGGGTCTCCGTATCCGTTTGCCAGCGGGAATCTGAACCGTTGCTGCGAGATATGCCCGCTGATCCTGTATTTCCCGGGCTTTGCAAGATCGATATCCGCGAGATCCCATTTTACCTTCTTCTCACGCTCTGAGCCGTCGCTGTAGCGGATCACAGCCTTTACATCAAGGATATCCTGCTCCGAGTGCGCGACGATCTCATCGGGAATGATGATCTCCTCACAGATGATCGGGCTCCAGTATCTGAGAGCGACGAGGGCTGTCTCGTCGTCGATCTCGAGTCTGTCGGAGAGACTGTACGATGCGAGTGTGTCGGAGCTTATGATCTCTTCTTCTGTAAAATGTATCAGATCCTTCGTTTTCCACAGGAGAGCCTTCCCCGCCATCGTCTCATCGCCGCTGCCGTCCTCGAGGATACGCTCCGCGCAGATACCGATAATACCGTCCTCCATCGCAAATATGCGCGGGCTGCGCGCCCTCATCGGCTGTATGGTATTGTCGTCCCTTATAGTCCCTTTTGCGAACAATATCCCGTAGTTACGATTAAACGCCTGCTCTCCGGCATCCGTCACGCAGGCAAAATGAATGGCTCCCGCCAGTCCTTCCGGATAGTTTGCGGGATCAATTTCACGGGTATATACATGTATCTGCATTATTTCACCTCTATTCTATATGCCTGCGGCAGGCAGGTCTTCCCTGTATGTATCGCAGAGCAGATCAGGCCTGAGTCTTACCTAAGATAGCGTTGACCTCCGCAAGTGTCGGCGGATTAAGCGGCAGCGGGAATCTCGAGATAGCGATAGCCGAGCAGGCGGAAGCAAACCTGACAGTCTCCTCATCGCTCATCCCGTGCAGCAGCGCGTATGTGCAGCCTGCCTTGAACGTATCGCCGGCGCCGAGCGTGCTCTTAACCTCAACGTCAAACGGTTTCATCCTGCGGATCTCGCCGCCTTTTCTCGCATAGAGCATCTCGCCTCCGCCCTGCGTGATGATGGTCAGACCGTCGGTGGTCTCCTTTAAGAGCTCCATGATCACGTCCGCATCCATACCCGCATAGTGCTGCGAGGTACATTCCTTCGAGACAACGTTTATCGCCGCCATGCTGTGAAGCTCGGATGTATGCGGGCTGTCGATCGTCACGAACGGAACCCCGTGCTCCTTACAGAGTTTAGCGGCGAGCATGGTTTCCTCTCCGAAAAACGGATCTATCGCCGCAGCCTCAGCCTCCGCAATATCCTCCTCGCGAGGCACACTCCACCATCTCTTGCCTGACGAGAAAAGTGTCTGGAACCGCCCCATAGGTGAGCGCACGAGCCCCGCGATCACGACATAATCCATGACTCCGGGGTCGTCCTCAGGGAAATGTATCGATGACAGGTCAACGGATCTCCCTGCATAGAATTCTTTCAGCATCGGAGCAACTTCCGTGCCGATCCAGGTCCCGTCCATTTTGACGGACACTCCGAGTGAGCTGAGCACCGTAGCCGCCGTGCCTGTCTCACCGCCCGGCAGAAAATACTGCGCTTTGATCTCCGAATATTCGTCCGGCTGCAAAAAACCGTCCTTCAGCAAAAATGAATGTGTCCCGAGTATCTGACCGTATAGATATACTTTGTTGTTTTTCATGGCTTTTCTCCGTGTATTCCGGGTATGATCCCTTATGATGATCATGATAAAACTCTACCTTCAGGTAAAAATATAATCATCGTTTATTCGATCGGTACCCTGGTAAATCCGTAAACAAATCCGCATGTATCGAGATTTATCGTACGGCCCCAGTGGATCGACGAATTATAATTGCCTTCCGCGATGGTGATGTTCTTCCCGTCAACTGCAAGTACGACTACAGAATGCGTATCGTTGCTGATGCGAAGGATATCACCGACCAGTATGCGTTTTGTATCGGTAAACTGATAAGCCGGTGTGCTTTTCCCGTATGCTGCATCGCTCGCGATCATGGCAAAGCCCTGACAGCCGTATCCGGTATAGCCTCCGTACCCGAGGCCGATGGCCACATCATAACCCCAGACATAAGAATTCGCATTGGTCCATGACCTGCCTTCGGGATAATCTGCCTGCAGCGCGTAGATCGCCGCGCGAGCCTCTTCCGCGCTCGGGTATTTTGAGCTCTCATCTTTTCCCGGATCGTTGTTTCCGTTCTGTCCCGATCCGCCTCTGTCTATCGTTAGTGTCTTTACGGAACTGTATTTACCCCAGGACTTTTTGCCGTTTTCCTTTGTTTTATATGCCCGGACGCGGTATTTGACCTCAGTAACGGACTCCGCTACTTTTTTGTCCGTGGCTGAGGTTTTTTTTGTTGTGGTGACCTTTACCCATTTGTCGGAAACGTCTGTCTTTCTGTAGAGCCTGTAGCCAGTGGCTCCCGATACTTCTTTCCATTTGAGCACGGGCTGCGACTTCGAATTCAGTTCCGCAGAAGCCCACTTAGTCTTTCCGACGGTTGCAGCGTTTGCCCCGGTCACGCCCGATACGCAGGGTATCAGCAGCGCGATCATAACGAACATGACGATCAGTTTCTTAAGCATTCCCGTACCGGCCGCTTTTTTCCTCATCAGATCCATTTATAAATCCTCCATCCATTATTATTTTTTATCCGCGAATTCCTTTTCATAGATGTCCAGCATCTGCCCGATCATTTTCTTTGACATGGCAAATGCCAGCGAACCGACATTCAGCACTACCGGATCGTCGGGCGCAGCGAGCAGGTCCTTCGGCGTCCATATCCAGCCGCCCCATTCCTCCTGCGAGTATGCCTTGTTAAACTCGATCCAGTCGGTAAATACGGGCGTCGCTTTCGCGTTATCGTCCCCGCCGCTGAGAGTCGGTATGGATATCTGCGTGCCCGCTGTCAGTACGCCCTCTCCGCTGCCGTTCGTGCTCTCAAAGTTCTTTTTGAGCGCCTCCATGCCCTTGACCGGAACCAGGAACATCGCTTCCGCAAAGTTTTTGATCATGTCGTCCTCAAACGTGCGGAGCTTATCCTTTTTGCCCTCGTAATTGGCCCTGTACAGCCGCTCCTGCTGCAGCTTGGCCACCGCGCGGAAAAGACGCGGGTTCATGACCGGCCTGTTGATCATCGGCGTATCGCTCATATCTACAGGCGGCACGATATCGCTGCCTTTTATGATCATGTTGGCCTCAGTTCCCGGGTCGACGGAATACTCCTCCGCTCCCGCCATATGGGTTGTGATCCCGAAAAACCTGATGCGCCGGTCCTTATCTATTTCCCTGATCTCAAACGAGGTGCGGAGCTGCTGCATGAAATAATCGATGCAGCGGTCGGCATATTCCTTTTTCGTAAATATCCAGACCCTGTTTCCGTCATCGATAAAGGGCGAAGACGTGATCCCGTCAATGACCGTCCAGACGCTGTCCGCGGTTTTCAGGTTTTCAATCATCGTTTCCCGTGTCATATATTATCCTCCAGATACTCCACCGTTTTCCCGTGCGCCTTTGCGTATTCTATCTCCGATCTCGTGCTCGAGCCGATGTATCCACCGACATTGATAACGTAGATACCGTCGGCCATGTCGATCTTGCGCTTATGCATATCGTCCAGCATTTCCTTTGTTTTGGTCAGAGTCCCTTCATCCATCCCGTCCCAGACCTCCGAATCTCCGGAATGTCCGAACAGGCCGACGCTGATAACGATCCTGCCCTCGAGCGTCAGGCGTTTCTGCGCCTCCATGAACTCATTCTTAAATCTCGTGCTCCCGCACAGTGTAACAACGGGATATTTTCCTACCATGCTCCGTCTCCCCTTTCATCCGTTCCCTGTCAGTACAGCACCGGCAGTTCATCTTTGGTCACCGCGTACGGACTGTCATAGAGCTGTTTTAAATAAGCGTCGGTATTATACTCTTCGGTCAGGCAGAAATCCTTCGACCATGTCATATAGGTGGACCAGCCGACATGCTCCCTGTGCAGTGCGTCAGCGTCGGGCAGGACTCCGATCTCACCGATCAGCACTATCTTGGGCTCGTCCGTGATCCGCTCCATTTCCAGATACTCCTGCCTGCGAGCCGTATGCTCATGAGCGGGCGGGTACATATCCCTCGAGATAATGTCCACCACATCGTCTCCGGGGTAAAACTCAGCCTTTGCGGCATTCCATACCCAGATCAGGTTGGTCAGACGGTGCACCTCAGTAAAACGCTCATACATTATCCGCCACAGCTTTTTCGCGGCATCGGCGCCCTTTGCGCCCCACCAGAACCAGATACCGTCCATTTCGTGAAGCGGTCTCCAGAGTATGGGAATCCCCTGCTCACAGAATGGTTTCAGCAGTCCGGCCATATGGTCCATATCACCGATCAGCGCCTTATATTCGGGCGTGTCAGGGATCACTGCCCTCTCAGCGTCATAATCCGTATTTTCGGTAAAAAATGCTTTTGAGCGCCCTCCAAGAGGTGAGAACCAGTGCCATGTAAATGTAATAAGACCCTTTTTTTCGGCCCATTCACGCGCGCGTTTCAGAGTCCCGCGGTTTTCGCGGACCTCCGTCATGCAGGCATCATCGGTGTCACGTTCATTGATATTCGGTGAATATGACAGCAGCTCAAACCCTAAGAGCGCAGGGTCTTTACCCGTTACCTTACGGATCTTTTCCAGCTCCTCCATCGCCATGGTCTGCGTGTGCTGTCCCGTAACTATCCTGTCTCCGGATATATCCGCCAGATACGACATCACGCTCTTAACGCAGGGCTGCGCCTCGGGATTTGACGGGAGCCTGTTTTTATCGGTCATATATGTTCTCGCTTTCTTTATATTATTCGATCAATGGTCTCTTCAAAGTACGGGGCAAACCATTCCGTATAACCGTCGAGAGTGGGATGTATCGGATCGGCCATAAAACGGGCATAGTTTTGACGGCCGGTCTCGTTAAAGCTCTCATCATCCCAGAGATCGATGATCCCTATGGCATGTATCGCCGCGATCTCTTTTAACAGAGCTACCATGTCCGCGTATTCTTTTGAATCATAACGCGGGTTCGTGTAAAAGAGTACGGGGCATCCCCATTTCTCTTTCGCGTAAGTGATAATATACTCTATCGCGCCCGCCACGGTTTTTGTATCGTAAGTCTTCGCATCCTGCTGAGCACATATGCTCCCGAGCGGCTTTTTCAGTGTCGCATCGTTGGTTGAGAGCTGGCAGATGAACAGGTCAACGGGATCCGCATCGATCGTCTTTAATCTGGCGATGTATGAGTCAGGACCTTCGTCAACCAGCGTTGTGCCGGAGACCGCCTCTTTGATCATATTATAACCGTTATTTCGGCAGATAACGTCCGCAAACGAAACACCGCCGGAGGCTGCGCCGTAGGTAACGGATGATCCTAAAAAGATAATTGTTTTCATAACTCTCTCCGTGATTCATTTTATGCTTCGTTTACGAGCTTTCCGGTCATGTGCTCGGGGATGAGTTCGAGGCATTTTACGTTTTTGAACGAACCCGCGAGTTCCCTCTGCAGATATTCATCATCGTCGGTAAACTTTTGTGTCAGCAAAGTGCATATCTCGCGCATCTTTTCTTCGTCGGTTACCTCGCGGATCCTGCCGAATATAACCACACTGTTGATATTGAGCGCCCATTCGCCGTCTTTGCGGTAGCCCTGATCATATACGCAGTAGCTTACTTTATCGCATTTCGCGATGGCGTCGATCTTATGGCCGTGCTTTCCGCAGTGAAAATAAATATGGCCGTCATCCATATACAGATGATTCAGCGGGATTCCGTAAGGATACCCTTCGTCACCGATCATGGAAAGTACGCCGCGCGGCTGTTCCTTCAGCACCCTGATGCATTCCTCCCTGCTTATCTGCTGCTTAATTCGTCCCATTGCTCTGAACATATTATTTCTCCTATTCTCCCAACATCTTTCTGAGTGTCGCGATATCATCCGCGGATACGCCGACCGAGAGCAGGTAGTTTTCGATCTGCTCTGCGAGAGTCCTGCCGCCCGCCATTTCCACGGTTTCGATATAGGTCTCGATAATCGACTGCGTCCGCATACTGCCGATATTTCCGAAATTCGAGAACAGGAAATCGCGGATCAGATCGTCCTTTGATACGCCGAGCAGGCCGTTTATCAGGAACGCCGCCATACCGGTCCTGTCGGTGCCTATGCTGCAGTGGAATACCAGCGGGTAATTTGCTTCATCGCCGAGGACCGCAAACAGGTCCTTTAAGCTGTCCTTATTGAGTAAAATGATATTTCCGCCCGATTTCAGAGGTATCGATACATATCTCACATCGTTCCCGAGAGGACTCTCGGTGATATTTCCGTTCTCGGCGTCATCGGTCGTTCTGAGGTCTATCTCGGTCCTGATCCCGAGCTCTCTGACAGCCTGCAGCCCCTGTTCGGTAATAACTTTTTCCGATGACTCGTCGGCGTTAAACTTGCCCGATCTGTAGACCATGCCCTGCTTTACCGCCTGTCCCGAGGCTGTTTTCCAGCCGCCGATATCCCTGACATTTGTGACGCCGTCGATATAGAGGTTGCGCGGAGCGATGTCCGCGGTCTCAAACGAGATCACATCCGTTTTCTTATCCCCCGACGCCGCATAGCAGTAATACTTTGTGCCGATCTTAAGGTTGTATATCCTTGCAAGGTCGGTGTCCGACGCGAGCTCCCGCGCGTCGCTCATGTCTTCATGCTCCGAAATATATACGGTATAAGGCGCGGTAATGCCCTTAAACTTAAGCTCCGCAGGCTCAGGAATGCTCAGTTCTTCCGTACCCTTCGCATATTTGTTGACGCTCGTTACGGGCCCGCTTAAGTACTGCCCCTGCGCCTCTGTGTGTATGTCCTGTACCGCCGCGGTGTTTCCGCCCCTGCCGCACGCGCAGAGCGCGATCACTGCGGCCAGCAACACTGTCGTTATTATTTTCTTTCCGCTCATGTTCTCTGCCTTTTCTTTAATTCGAATTCAACTGCCCGGTCTGCCCTGATTCGCGTATTTGCAGCTTTGCCCTGATCTCTTCGAGTTCCGTTATACCGAACTCTACGGGCACCGCATTTTCCACGGAGATCCTGTATGATGAGAACGGCGGCTCCTGCTGCATGGCGATCAATGTCAGTATCACCGCGCCGTGGGATATGATCAGCAGATTCTCATCCGATGAGGTATCATGCTGCGCGAGAATATGCCCCAGTGCCTTAAACAGTCTCTCCAGCACCATCTGGTAAGATTCTCCGTTGGGACTCCTGTGATAGCGCCTGTCCTCATTCCAGTATTCCAGTTCCTTCGGGAAGAGAGAGCGTATCTCGTCCCAGGTATGCCCCTCGAAATCGCCCAGGCACATCTCCTGCAGTCCGTCGACCGTCTCATAATCCGTGCCGAAATGC
>JAEEGJ010019770.1_pt1 | contig 14772 bp, 13 predicted proteins | sample 8958761 | NCBI WGS metagenome assembly JAEEGJ01 (sample SAMN16246546, study PRJNA631951) | gut metagenome | biome: gut microbiome; feature: rumen; material: RS-attached | host: Bos | place: Iran: Karaj | collected 2018-10 | reverse complement strand
GAGGGGTATATCGCTGAAGTATCATTTCAATACGAGGATAATGCAATAATATACCATTCCCATCTTCAGCACAATTATAACATGAGGAATTTAACGCGTTTGCCAGAATACGAGGGTCATAATGGTGAATAGCTCGTGACGAGCCAAATACCAAAATATCCTCATGCATTTTATTCACAATAAAATTCCTTCTGCCCCAGTCGCCTTTTATCGTAGAAAACAACGCGGATCTCATCGTTATGCCAAATACTGCATCAACGACAACCACCAGTAATAATAGTAGTATAGTTTTTATGACTAACCTTTTCATGACTCAGAAACTAACATATATGAATTGACTCGCATCAAACACTCCACATGAAAGGATAACGCATAGTAATACCACATATACGCTCCATCTAAAAATTTTGTTTTTATGTGTTAACAACTGACAATGACGTGGTAAATATTCATCTGTCAAGTCCTTGACCGCGACAATCATCAGCGAAAACAAGATCAAAAACAATATACTCGAATTTACAATTGGTAGCGTCATATTGCAATCACTGAAAATTTTACGAATCACATTCGTCGCATCTACTAATGTGGGCATTCGAAAGAAAATCCAAGCGAAATTAACGATGATAAATGTAATAAGAATACGAGTCCATTTAACAACCCCACGCGAAGTCTTCCTATGAAGCCCTAACATCTTTTCAATAATCTGGCAAACGCCATGCATCATACCCCAGACCAGGAATGTCCAGTTGGCCCCATGCCATATTCCACTGACAAAGAATGTCACAAAGATATTCCAATAGTTTCGCGCCTTACTGCAACGGCTACCGCCCAAAGGGATATAGACATAATCCTTCAGCCATGTGGATAGCGATATATGCCACCGATGCCAGAACTCCGTTACACTCTGTGAAAGATAAGGACGGTTGAAGTTATTAATCAGATTGAAGCCCATAAGCTTACCTACACCCACTGCCATAAACGAGTATCCGGCAAAATCGCCATATATCTGGAAAGTATACAGGATGCTGCCTATCAGCAATGAGATACCACTCTGATGCACGTAGTTGTCGAATATCGTATTTACCAATATTCCCACACGATCGGCCATGACCACTTTCATAAACATACCCCAGAGGAGCCAACGAAGTCCTTCAACACATTGAGCATAGTCAAACTGGCGATCTTTCTTGATCTGTGGGAGCAAATCAGCTGCCTTACTAATCGGTCCAGAAGCTATCTGTGGGAAAAAAGATACGAACAGCATATAATGCCACCAGTTGCGCTCAGCCTCTATTTTGTGAAGATAGACATCTGCCAAATAACCAACAGCCTGCAACGTAAAGAAGGACAGACCCAAAGGCATCACCCAGTTAAGACCAGGCAAACCTGTTGTAACTCCAATGATCCCCAACGTATCAGAAAGCGTATCATTTACAAAATTGTAGTATTTGAAGAAGAACAAAGGAGAAAATGTCAGCAAAAGCGATATTGTCAGCAGGATTTTAGCCCCTCCCAAGCCATTATTTCTTCTCAATTCGATTTGTTTAGCAAAAATGAAAGTGACCATAGTCACCCATAATAAAATGAGTGCATAGACTGGCTTCCACTTCATATATAGACCATAAGAGACCACTAATAGGAAGATATTCCCTATACGAGACACATTATATTTCCTACATCCTATGCAAGCATAGTATGCAAAGAAGATAACAGGAAACATCCAAAGGAAATCGAATGTATTGAAGAGCATAACAAATAGAAATGGAACAGATTAATTCCTCAACTTATATAAAATATACTGTCCCTTATCCACCACTGGCATATAGTGTAATTCCAGAATTGGCAAGATTTTTACATCTTCTATTTTACTATAGTGATTTACGAGAATCCATTTGGCCTTTAAACTCTTATACTCATCGTAAACCCGCTCGTAATGATCATTACTCATCCCCATAAGCCTATCCTGACTACCTGGATATTTGTAACACGGCAGTATATTCCCAATATGATACACCGACGGATTGACGTTATAGGCAACAAAAGCGTCTCTGTCTGACTCCGGAACCATCGAGGTGAGTTCAGCAAGCACATCATATTCATCGAATCTGCTATTCTGCTTTTGGTATTGCCCCCAACACCCCCAAAGACCAAAGAATATAATAATCAGCATATAAGAAGCAACTATTATCTTCGCACTCAACTTCTTTTTATGACTCTGAAATTTCAATAAAGTATGCATCTCATTGAGTATAATACAAGTACTGAACAATGCAAGCATACCGTAATGTCCATAGCCATTACTATTGATATACCAAAAGAGCAGAAGTCCACCCATCATCATCCACATCAAGGCTGCCAATCTACGAGCAGGGTTCAATAGTAAGACTACCAATCCTGCAAAAAAAAGACCATAAGAATTAACAAAAGCTACAAGGAAGCCCTTAAACGTAGAGAAGTCCGAAATACCTCCAACGGTTGACTCAGCCGTATATGACAGGTTAAAGATAAAGGTACCATACCACATCTCGTACAATGCATCATGAGCATAGAAATAAATACAGAAGGGCAATACTACCACAAGGAATCCCAACATATAATACAGAGAATTCTGGAAGAGATTCTTCCACTGGCGATGTATCATCAGATAAATAGCAATCACCAATACTGCTCCACAGATACCAAGAGCATCCGTCAAGCGAGTCATTAAGCTAAAACCAAGCACAATGCCATAGACAATAGCATAACAGGGATTATGCCAGGGCACATCATCATGCTTAGGAGTTAACGACCATTTATACAAGAAATAGGTGGAGAGTCCAATCAGAGGCAAGGTGTACTCCTCGATGAAATTACCACCTTGGTAATTCATTATAAGCGACAAGCAGGTGAACAACACCAGCAAGAGGGAAGCCTTACTCGAGAACTCAAGATGATATATCTTATAGACCAAGAACAATGTCAGCCACAAACATGCCACTTGGACGATACATACACCTGTCTTTGAGGAAGTAAGCCAATAGCCTAATGCCTCGATATAAAATATCGCAGGTCCCTTCATCTCCCAAATATCAACATAGGGGAATTTACCCATAACAACAGACTTACCAAAAAGCAGATAAGCAGAAGAATCTGTCGTGTATGAATAGACAAATAAAGGTGATGTCGTGTCAGAGAACATCAACACAAAAAGCACCGCAAATACAAGGCACATGCCTAATACCAAATAACACTTCATTCTTCGTTAAAATTAATTCTTTCTTCCTCTATTACTAAAGGTCTATTCATCACACGAGTATTGATGCTCATGACATACTCTCCGACAAACCCAATAAAGAGTAATTGTATGGCGTTAAAGAAGAACATGCCTATAATAACAGGTGCAATACCTGTTGTAAACCTATCCCAATATAGAAGCTTATATATCAAATACCCCAACCCTGCTAAACATGAGATAAAAGACAAAATAATACCTGCAAATGTCACCAAATGCAATCCCACCTTAGTATAGGAAGTAAAACTCAGCATAGCACCATCAAAAAGAGTAAAGAAATTATTATGAGTCTTTCCCGCTCTACGCTTTTGCTGAGTATAGGGTATACTTACCCTTTTATATCCCAATTCTGCCACAACACCTCGCAAGAATGGCGTCGGATCCTTCAGTTCCGACATTACTTTAGTAAAACTTTTATCATACAATCCAAATCCTGTGAAATGTTCTATTTGCTCAACAGTAGACATTTTCTTTATCATCTTATAGTATATTGTCCGCAAGAAGCGCATAATTTTATTTTCCTCGCTTTGGGTCTTAATACAAGTTACTAACTTTGCACCTTTCTCCCACTCAGCAACAATCTTAGGCATCATTTCTATTGGATCCTGAAAATCACAGCAATACATTATAGTGCAATCTCCCGTTGTCTGACATAGTCCATAATACGGGCTATTAAACTGTCCAAAATTCTTGGCATTAAAAATCGCCTTAATTTTAGGATTGTGACGACATATCTCCCGTATTAAAGGACGTGTATTGTCTTGAGAGTCATTATCGATAAAGACAATCTCGTAATCATAATTGGGCAAACTGGTTGTCAATTCTTCGACAAGAGCTTTACTCATAGCAAGCACGTTCTCTTCCTCATTGTAACAAGGCACCAGTATACTAATTTTCTTCATCTCTTATTTCTTTTGTTTTAAAAGACCAATATTTATTGAGAATATAATTCAAAGGCACTGTTATTAACAGACATAAAGCCTGAGCTATCAAACTCGAAATATTATACTTTTCTACGAACAAATACAGCATTAGACTATTCAAAATCAATCCAGTAAAGCCGTAAGCCATAAATGTCTTCAAAAGGCTTTGCAGCAATCCTCTTTTCTCATTGACCCCTTTTTTGAAAACATATTTATTACTCCAATAAAAAGCGTTCGATACTCCGGCGGCAAAACTAATAGCATTCGCAATCAGATAATGTGTTCCCAATAAGACTAAAATCGTAAATACAACATACGATAACGCCGTGTTTGATAGACCTACTATACCAAATTTTATAAATTGAAGAATGCTCGCTGAGGTATTCATGATTTTCTATCTACATGATTCCCCTTATATCACAAATGATATTTCCTGATGAAATACCATATGAAACGAGGGTTTCCTGTGCATTATATCCATCTAAGAATTCTTTTTTCAGACCGTAGTTTAAGACTTTCATATCAGTATTCCCATAAAAGCTTGCTATTTTTTGTCCAAACCCACCATCAAGGATACTATCCTCAATTGTTATAATGATAGTGTGATTCTCTGTTAACCGTGAAAGGAGTTCGTAATCTAAGCCTGATGCAAAGCGTGGGTTGATAAGCGTTGGTTCAAAGCCCAATTCACTTGATATAGCACTTACAACATCTTCTCCTATTGGGAAGAAATCTCCTAATGCAAGCACTGCGACTTTCTCACCTTCTTTTGCAATCAAGAATTTATTCAAGTCAGAATAATCTTTCTGTACAGGTTTATCAGTATGAATTACCTTCCCTCTAGGAATTCGTATAGCAACAGGATATTCTTTCTGGTCTATGCTCCAGTCTAACATTGCAAAATACTCTTCACAATTAGTTGGACAAAGAAATACCAAATTAGGGATATTTGTGAACAATGACATGTCGAACCAACCAAGATGGGTAACATCATTGCCTGCCCAAATGGAGCCATTACGTATCAATATCGTCACAGGGAGATTATTAATACATATATCCTGAGATATCTGATCGTAAGCCCTCTGATAAAATGTAGAAAATGTGGCGACTACTGGTTTCCCTCCGTTCCTCGCAACGCCGGCAGCCATTGATAAAAGATGCTGTTCACAGATATCAACATCAATAAATTGGTCGCCTGCAACTTCTCGATGTGCTTTATCAAATCCTATTGTAGCCGGCACTGCAGCACACATGGCAATGACAGATCTATCTTGTTTCATCTTATCCAAAAGATAGTCAGCAACAAGGTTGTCATAATTCTCACCAGCCATAGGCCTGCGTTTCTCCCCTGTTTCCTTAACAAAGGGGGGGGACCAATGCCAGTCTTCTCTATTAACCTCTGCCGGTTTATAGCCTCTTCCTTTTTGTGTATGTATATGGACAACTACGGGATGATCTATATCCTTAACCCGACGGAGGACATTAATCATTGCAGTCACATCATTACCCTTTTCTTCATATATATATTCATAGCCAAAAGCCTTAAACATATTATTATCACATGTCCCTTGACTTTCACGTAATTCCTGAAGATGATGATATAATCCACCGTTTACATCAGAAATAGACATATTATTATCATTCAGTAATATTATAAGATTTGACCCAAGTGTTGCTCCACAACTTAGTCCTTCGTATGCCTCCCCACCGCTTAATGATCCATCGCCAATTATGGCTATCACATTTTCTTTCCTTCCCGCTAAGTCTCTAGCTTTTGCCAGACCGCATGCCATACTGATAGAGGTTGACGTGTGGCCTATAGTGAAAAGATCATGAACGCTCTCTTTTGGCTCTGTATAGCCCGTTACATCGTTGTAATGTTCCGGATTCGTATAAGCTACTTTTCTTCCTGTCAGGATTTTATGAGGATAACTCTGGTGAGACACATCAAAAACCAACTTATCAACAGGCGAATTGAAAACATAATGAAGTGCTATTGTTGCTTCAACAATTCCGAAATTGGGGCCAAAATGACCTCCGCAATTGCTCAGCTTCTCAAGTAATATGCTACGAATGTCACCAGCCAGTTTATTTAACTCTGGACTCATCAGCAATTTAACATCATGAGGGGTGTGTATTTTATCTAATACCATCTTCATTTAAATAAATATATGAGTTAAGAGTCTTTTCCACACCATCCCTTATACTTGTATTCACTCTCCATCCTAATTCCTTCAACTTAGAATTATCGAGTATAATACCAGGTTTACGCGAAATTTGATTCTCACGGAAAGAGACGGTGATATTTACACCTTTTACCTTTTTATTTGCGACCTCAGCAATGGTTTCTGCTATTTCGTCTATTGCTGCAAAATTCCCCGAATCTAATCCGGAAGAAACATTATATGATTCACCAGACACACCCTTTTCGCAAATATAGAAAAGGCCATCTATAGCATCTTCAACATAAATATTATCTCTACATGGTGCTGCATTGGTATTAAGAAGTAAGTCTTCACCCCTAATGGCTTTATTTATAAATTCATAAAAAGCAGTATTGGGGGCCTGCTTTGTATAACCATAAAGATAACTGAATCTTGCTATTAGAACATCTAATTCATACTCTTTAACGTATGAACGTGCTATGACTTCAGCCATCCTTTTAGATTCTGAGTATGGTGCATTAGAGGCCTCCAACGTATCTGCTATAGATGTTTCACTTTCATGTGCTATCACATCTTTTTCGCCAGTATTAGCATAGACTGTAGCAGAAGAAAACACAACCATCTTACCTGCTATGCCTTTTTCTATTTTTTCCTTCTTCAAATATTCCAAACAATTAATCGTACCAACAACGTTTGGTTTGATTACGCTAACTGGATGATTTCTTATAATATCACCAGCAATAGGGCTAGCTGCATGGAAAATAAAGTCAATACTCCGCCCAATCTCAGGCATTTTTTCCGAGACATCGCCTTCCATCAGCACTAACTCTCCATTGCCAATATAGCCATCAAAAACATCTTCAAGTTTGTTCATTCTTCTTCCAAGTGCAATAACATAGCAATCTTTATAACTAAGCATCCTCCGAACAAGATGTGTTCCTAACAATCCCGTTGCACCAGTAATTAAAACTGTCTTATTTTCAAAACTAAACATACGCACTATAGAGAGTTTAGATAATTATATAAATCTTCTGATATATCCGGCTTCATCTCTTGACACTTTCTACCCTTAGGCAGATTCGGCGTCAATCCTATTGTTTCATCAAAAAAAATCTCAACAAATCGTGGAGTATTATCAAAGATAACATCAAGGCTTGCCGTGTAATTCAGACCATAAGTGTGAGCTATTGCCCTATAGTCAGGTGATTGAAAACCGCTTTCAGATGTAGTATGTATAAAATGATCATAACTTGCAACTTCACGGTCTCTTATCATTCCGGAAGAATTATTATTGAGTAACACAATAGTGATTGGCAGTTTATGCTGGGATACATATTGCAACTCCTGAATATTCAATTGTAATCCTTGGTCACCAACAAATACAACTACAGGTTTCGTTGAAGCATAATAGGCTCCTATCGCTTTGCCAAGTCCACATCCTAAAGCCCCAAAAGACTTGGAATACATAACACGATTTTTGCATTCAGATTCCACTGCAGCACGAGAAACCCAGAACTCATTGTTGCCAACATCTGTAACAACAATTGTATCCTTATCAGTACGTTTAAATACGGCTATAATTGCTTCTATTGCAGGATTAATGTCCTCTTTTTTAAGTTTAGCCTTCAGTATATCACATACATTTAACCACTCCTCATGATTGCCGTAATCACATTTTTTCTCTACAGTCTGTGAAAGAAGTTCGCTCAGATCGCAATTGTAGTTGACAGTATTCTGAATGTCGCGATTGAACTCATTTTCATCTACCTCAACTCTCAGAAGCCTGGCATGGTCCATCACATCACCATAACTTTCCGACTTGGGTGGGAAATTCAAACGGTTGCCCATCGAGAGAATCAAATCAGTCTTTGACAAAATGAAGTTAGCAGCACGCATACCATGACCACCCACATAGCCATAATAGTTTGCCCCCCCTGCCATTATATCATGACTGAATCTACTGGAAACAACAGGAATATTTACCTTCTCAACAAACTGGCGGAAATCATCTCGCGCATTTGATTGGTTTACGCCATCACCAGCCAAAATGATTGGGCGCCTAGCATTTCTTATAGCAGTCGCAATCTCATCAATCTGTTTGGAATAATCTTCCTTTATAGGTGTTACCTTATTCTTCTTAGCAAAACAAGTTATCTCTTTTTTTAATAATGCAGATGCGATATCTAAAAATACGGGGCCTTTTCTGCCTTCTATTGCCACTGACAATGCCTTTTCTATTGTTTCTGCAAAGATTGCCTCATCATCCAAACGTACTGCCATCTTGGTAATGTTATGTACCATACTGCACGTATCCATTTCCTGGTCTGCCATCACCCTCATCCCTTTAGGGGAATAAGAAGCAGAATGAGCAGTTATGAACAAAGTAGGCAAAGAATCATAATAGGCATCTGCTATGGCTGTTATCAGGTTTGTGAACCCTGGTCCTCGGGTTGCATAGGCTACTCCTATCTTACCACATGCTTGGGCATAGCCACAAGCTGCAAAACCCGCACACTGTTCATGGTAGGATAAGTGAGGAGTAAACAATGGCTTCCGACTCTCCATCTCGTACAAGAGAGGGAGAATCACACCTCCCGGGATACCAAAAGCGTCAGACACCCCTCGTTTAATGAGGCCATCAACTATGTATTGCGCTCCAATCATATTTATTGAATAGTGGCGAGAAGATGCTCCAGATTATCTTTGGTATAGCGATTTCGCATATCATCCGGCATATCTCTAAGAATATGATTCATCTGCTTAAAGGGGATATGATACTTGTTGCGCATTACCAAGGCATACTTGTATGCTGTCTTATAAACAGCTGGGAGCAAACGGGTAACAGAATATCCCCAAAGGTTAGCAGGAATCATTTCGTTATCGAGAATTTCACAGACATCAAGAATAGAGTCATAATTATAATTCTTACCGAAATGCTCATTGAGATAAGGAACTATCAACTCTGTCTGGAGATTACCAGCCCCTTGTCCCATACCCGTAGCACAAGCATCAATCAGCAACTCTCTATCTGTTTCTATGTTTAAGAAAGACATAACATTGGAATAAGCCTGATTCATATTGTTATGGGCATGGAAGCCAATCTTGACATCCTTATTCAACTTTGCATCAAAGTATTGGAAAAGGCGGTTAATATCCTTGGGCTCCATATAGCCATAGCTATCTACAAAGTAGCACGCGTATGCCCCCATATCGTTTGTCATACCAAGCACTAAATCCAGCTCTTCATCTGTATAGCGCATAGTCAGCATAGGCTGCACAAACATGGTATAGCCCTTTTTGGCCAAAGCAGCACAATAATCGAGAGATTTCTTTAACTCAGAGTAACGAAGGATAACACGAATACCTTTCACAAATGATGGATTCCAATCTGGTATCTTATCAACGTCAGTATCTGGACCTATATAAAGCCCTATATACATTTTCTTAGTGTCTCGTTTTTTTGGAAGATATTGGGATAATTCTTCCACATTCTGATAAATAGCGAACTTACTTTTATCATCAACAGAAGGCCCCATTGCCCCAAGTTCAATGATCTCTACGTTAGACTCACCTAGTAAATCTATTATCCGAAGTTTTATGTCCTCAGAATAATATTTTTCGGAGAAACCGTTATTGTAAAGATCATCTAAGCCCTGGCCTCCATCACGCAACGTCGCGTCTAATAGTTTTACTTTCGAACACATTCCAAATTATTTTAGTAAAAATCTGCCGATTTTTGTTTTAAGACAATAATGTGTAATGAAATAGCATAGTACTAATGTAAAGATTGTAAATGATATTGAATACACAAGAGGGTGTGACCTGAACATAGACAACAAGGAGGAGTTGTGATAACAGTTCCATGAAAAAGCCTCATGTAGTACGTATATTCCAAAGCTATGTCTACAAAAATCAGAAACGCCCCCCTCCATTCTTACAGAATTAGCTGTTAACTCTGAGACTTTAAAGAAAACAAAGAATACAACCAAGATTAATAATAGAGGCATCAATTTTATGCATACAAATGAAATATAATTTAAGTTTAATAAAGATAAGAGGCCTACAAAAAAATATGTTACAAAGACAAATATTTTTTTTGAATTATTCCTTGAATCTATAATAGTATTTCTTTTCTTGTACAACAGACTTCCCAACACGAAGAAACAATAAAAATGAAACGCACGTCCAAAGCAAAGAACACCTATAGGAATAAAACCAACCCATTGGATACTACCAACACCCAACAAGTATACAACGACAGAAAAACAGAACAATAAAACATATAACCATTGCAGGTCTATCTTTAAGACTAACCACCTTAACATAGTCACCCAGAACAACATAATACAGAACCAGAGACTACTCCCATCGCCCCATATGATACCACTAATCAAAGGCCTTTCTGGAACAACTGCTGTTGCAATCGTACCTATTATCACTACTGTCCCGTTAAAGTGGACTAATCGCTCTTTGAAATAATTGAAATTCAGTCTTTTACAAGCAATTTTGAGGGTGCGACGATTTGAATTCGTATCTTTGCAGTCAAAACAGATGGCTGCATATGAACAAATCAAAATACGTCTTCGCTCAATTGATAGAGTTTTTGGATAGCGACAAGTTCCGTCACCTTGTTGACAAGTACGATGGGAATCGCTACGTCAAGCATTTCACTTGTTGGAATCAACTCCTTGCTCTGATGTTCGGACAACTCAGTAATCGTGAGAGCCTGCGTGACTTGATTGTGGCCTTGGAGGCTCATCAGTCAAAACGCTATCATCTCGGCTTAGGCCGGGAGCCTGTCGCTAAGACGACATTTGCCGCAGCCAATCAGAATCGCGACTATCGTATCTTCGAAGAGTTTGCATTCTACATGATGGACCAGGCTCGCAGTAGACGTGCAATGGACATCTTCAAGCTCAAAGGCAATGTATATGCATTCGACTCAACGACGATTCCGCTCTGTCTGTCAGTCTTCTGGTGGGCAAAGTTCCGCAAGAAGAAAGGTGGAGTCAAGGCACATGTCCTATATGATTTGGAATCACAGGTCCCTGCCTATTTCCACATCACCACAGCGTCTGTCCACGATTCGAAGGCTATGAAGAAAATTCCTTATGAATCAGGCTCTTACTACGTGTTCGATCGTGGCTACAATGCCTTCAAGGAACTCTATCACATCCATCAGCATGAATCATTCTTCATAGTCCGGGCAAAGAAAAACTTGCAGTACAAGTGTATCAAATGGCGGAGAAGGATGCCTCGAAACGTGTTAACTGATTCCGAGATTCTGCTGACGGATTACATCACTTCAAAGAAGTACAAGGAGAAGCTCAGACTGGTCAAGTTCTATGATGAGGAGCAAGGACGTGAGTTCTCTTTCCTTACCAATGCCTTCCACTTGTCTTCGCTTGAGGTTGCCAATCTCTACAAGAACAGGTGGCAGATAGAGCTCTTCTTCAAGTGGCTGAAGCAGCATCTGAAGATCAAGAAATTCTGGGGCAGAACAGAGAATGCCGTCAGGATTCAAATCAGTGCAGCAATCATTGCCTATTGTCTGGTTGCCATCGTGCAACATGATATGCGACTGGAACGCTCGACCTACGAGGTCTTGCAAATCCTCAGCATCTCACTGACAGACAAGACTCCTTTGAAAGAGTTGTTTGAAAAGACTAAATTCAACGATGTCAAAGAACGATTTGATCCCCTCATTCTGGGGCTATTTGATTAATATTTAACTCGTCCCAATTTTAACGGGACACTAATGATCTTTTTTAATATTCCACGGTCCCTGATTCGGTTCCTGAGCTTGTCGAATGGACGGTTCCTGAACTTGTCGCGCTCGACCTTATATCACCAACCACTGCTGGATCCGATGTTATTACCATATGCGCCTAAAGCCTTTTTATGGCTCAGGGGGTGATAGCGGTTCACTGACCATCATGGACTCAAACTCATAGGCAGGGGAGTTGTCTTCCTGATGTACCACCTGTAGGATAGGGGCACCAAGAGCCTTCTCAATGGATACCAGTGTGTCAATCGTGAAATTGTGAGTACCACGCATCCACTTGCTGATTTCTGCCTCCTTCTTGCCTAATAATGAAGCTAGATCCTTTTGTTTGAGCCCCTTTGCCACGAGAATCTCGTGAATGCGATCTACGATTTGGAACGAAAGATCCACATTCTGACGGACTAATGGATTCACATGCATCCGCCTTGCCTCTATAATACTACTTCTCTTCATCTCTCGAAAAGTTTAAATTACCAATGATTTCCTTGTCAACCAAAACCAATGAACCGTCTTTTATTCGTGATGATATGAAACGGCTCGTATCAATCAGAAGTTTAACATAGGGAGCAAGCGACTCGCTTTCCTGCCAAGTAGCGGCATCCTTGACTCCTCCATTTCCAAACACCAATATCTTGTCAGACAATCTAAGACAGTAAAGACGGACTTTATTGCCAATATCTATAGGAATGACTCCTACACCATCTCCATAACGCCCTTCAGGACGGAAATACCTTTCGAGAGCCCCCTTCTCTGCAATTTTATCCATCCATGAGATAATGACATCAATCTCTTTGTCGTATTCGCATCCGATGGGGAACTTGTCAAAGAAGGCTTCGAGTTCTGTCAGTTCTTTGCCGTCAAGGTGTATGCTGTAGAAGTTGACGTTCTCGTATTCTTCTACAAGCTCTATAGAGTAATGCTGTTTTGTTGCCATACAGATATTCGTTCTTAACTTTTAAGTTATCTCGCTGCAAAGATAAAAACAAATTTTGAAACTTGCAAGAAATTAACCTAAAAATTAAGTTTTGGTGATAAAAGTTTTTGTAAAGGTTCAGAAAATGACAAATCCCCGACCATTCAAAGATGATCGAGGATTGCTTGTCTAATAGCCCATACACGAGGTCGCGCCGAGTGCAGTCAGGATTGCTGATGCGATCGATGCAATCAACTGCACAATAAACTTAGTAGTCTCTTTCTTACTCATAACAATTCAGATTTTAGTGTTTACTGTTTAATTTAGAACTGGGGGCAGCCCTTAGGCCGAACTGCCCCCAAGTTGAAATCAATCGCTGGGCTGATCGTCTTCAGGATCCGTTGGGGTCGGGATGATACCGCTGCCACTGTGTACCTCGGTACCTGATCCGTTCTCCTCGGTCACGGTTCCTGAGCCTGCCGAAGGATCTGCCGAAGAGCCTGAATCGGGATCCTCCACCTCACCAGAGGTTGAGGTCACACGCTTTACCTCATCGCCGTTACGGTCGTAGCAGGTGATAAGGATGCCGGTATTGGCGAGCTCATCCTTCAGGTCCACACTCGGGGTGAAGATGATACGACGACTCGTGATCAGGCCAGTCTTGACGTCCTCAACCTTCTCCACTGACTTGGAACGGAGACCGAATCGCATGGAACCCAGTCCGGGCAGAGCCACAGCGTGACCTTCCGTTGCCCATGCCTTGATCACTTCACCAGCTGCATCCCAGCAGGCCTTCATCACACCCTGGCTCACACCACTTCGGAGGGCTGCCTCACGAATTACCTTTTTCTGGTCGAGGCTGGTGTACAGCTCGGGTTTCAACACGTAGCGGTACGAACCGGGATCATTCTTGTCAAACTTCAGCAGTCTTTCTACTGCCTTTACTTTTAAAGCCATAATAATTATAAATTTTAAGGGTTTGTAAACGATTTTCCTATTCCTTAAAACCTATTCCTTTGTCCGTGTTTTAGCGGTTATACTATGAAAAATTATCTTGTGCACTTAGAAAAATTTTTTCTATAGTTATGCCGCAAATTTTGTTGCCTGATGTCATTTTCTAGCAACGGTACAAAGGTACGAATTTTTGGTGAAATAACCAAATTTTTAAGCGACTTTTTTTTGCTCGTAATCGAACTTTTTTTGTGCGAGGTTACTCACTTACTCACTTACTCACTTTTGACATTAACATTTTGAGTTTTTATGAGGTATAAATTTATTATATTATATTATTATAATAATATAATATAATATTAATATATTAATAATTAATATCTATCTACATTTCCAGTTTCAGAACAAGATGATGAAACTGGAAAACCTAAATGTCAAAAGTGAGTAAGTGAGTAAGTGAGTAAGTTGAAAAGTAAAATCTTATGTTACTTATTTGGAAAAAGCGTTCTGGATTTTAATTTCCAGAACGCTATAGTAATTGCTTTATGATCAGTGGCAGGGGCTGAGAGCCCAGCAGACAGATGCTTCGTTCTGTCAGTTTGAGAGTTTGGAGTATGGTTGGCGCGCAGCGTTTTATTTGCTCACACGTACGTATTACCATAAGTACAGGCTGTTTACGATCCGGGCGATCATCAATAAGTGGGCACCGCCCCAGGAGAATCTGACCGCCACGTATATCGCGAATGTGAGTCGCCTGACGGGTA
>JAEEGJ010019769.1_pt1 | contig 14773 bp, 13 predicted proteins | sample 8958761 | NCBI WGS metagenome assembly JAEEGJ01 (sample SAMN16246546, study PRJNA631951) | gut metagenome | biome: gut microbiome; feature: rumen; material: RS-attached | host: Bos | place: Iran: Karaj | collected 2018-10 | reverse complement strand
GATAAGATGCTGGAGAAGATCTCCCTGGCCGTCAACGGGATGACCGTCGTGAAGATCGGCGACCAGGAAGTGGATTTCGGCGGCACTTACCGCCGCCTGCCCATCCTGGATGCCATCAAGGAGTACGCCGGCGTGGACGTGAAGGGTATGGACGAGGACGAGCTGCGCGCGACCTGCAAGAAGTTGAACGTCGAGATCACCCCTTCGATGGGCAAGGGCAAGCTGATCGACGCCATCTTCGGCGAATACTGCGAGAAGAACCTGGTCCAGCCGACCTTCATCATCGACTACCCGGTCGAGATGTCCCCGCTCACGAAGCGCCACAGGACCGACCCGACCCTTACCGAGCGCTTCGAGCTCTTCGTCTGCGGCAAGGAGCTGGCGAACGCCTATTCCGAGCTGAACGACCCGATCGACCAGCTGGAGCGTTTTGAGGAGCAGGCCGCCCTCAAGAGCAAGGGCGACGACGAAGCGATGTTCATCGACTACGACTTCGTCCGCGCCTTGGAGTACGGCATGCCGCCGACTTCCGGCCTGGGCATGGGCATCGACCGCCTGACCATGTTCATGACGGGCCAGACGACCATCCAGGATGTGCTGTTCTTCCCCCAGATGCGGCCTGAGAAGGTCCTGAAGAAGGAAGAAAAGACGGTCGAAGAAGCTTGACGCATACCGCCATGAAACGGATCCTCCTTCTCTGCGCCCTGGCCGGCATCCTCGCCGTCCTGCTATTCTTGGGCAAGAAGCCCAAGGCCCCCATCGGCGTCAGTTTCCCCGAGCCGCCGGTCGAAATCGCCACCAACGCGGACTTCGGCATGGAGCTGATCAACTATTTCAACATCATCCAGCTGCCGGACGGCACGTACCGGATGTATTTTTCCGGCAATCCGGTCGACGGCATCGCCGAGAACGAAAGGAACCAGAACCTGTATCTGGCCGAGTCTTCAGACGGTTTCCATTATGAGGTGAAGGGCAAGGTGATGGACGAGGTGATCGAGCAGTCGGTGTTCCTGGTGAAGGACAAGGCGTATCCCTACCGCATGGTAGGCTGCCAGTGGATCGGCGAGAAGAGCTGGGAGCGCGGTGTTTTCCTGTGGCGGTCGAAAGACGGGGTCGAGTTCACCGACAGGAAGATGATCTATGACAAGATCCACGACACCCAGAACGTGATCATCCCCCGGGGTAGGCACTGGAAGCTTTATTCCAGGATCACGCAGGAGCGATACAAGAACCGCCGGATGACCGTGGCGGAATTCAACCAGTACGGAAAGCAGATCAGCGATACGGAGATTCTCGCCGGAGATTTCCTGTACAACAACGCGGCCTGCAAGGTGGACAAGCGGTATGACCTGCTTTTCCCCACCTACTACAATACCTACGGAGGCACCGGCGACGCGTCTTTCTTCCGCTGTTATCTGGTGGATGGCCCGTATGTGAGGGAGTTGCCGTGCGCGCTGAACCGCTGGTTGGAGTCGGACGAGCTTTGGGAAATTGCGTGCCCGGGCTTTGTCTTTATCGATGGGAAAAGGTATCTGGCGTACAATACCCGGACGCGCTCGCATGATGACAGCGCAACCGGGATGATCAGCAAGTACAAGCTCATCCGGGTGGATCTGGAGTACGAATAGGGCTTTATGGTTGAGCGTATCACGTCGGCGCAGAATCCGAAGATCAAGGAGTTGCTCGCGTTGCAGGAGAAGAGTCGGGTGCGGCGGGAGCGGGGGCTTTTTGTCGTGGAGGGTCGGCGTGAGGTGGAGCATTGCCTGGCTGCCGGTTTCACGGTCGATACCGTCTTTTACTGTCCTTCGATTTACGGAGACGTTCTTCCCGGGGCCGGAGAGGGCTGTGGGTTGCAGGGAGCGGGGACTTTGACCCCTTCGGGGGAATGCTCCCAGAAGTCCACGCCCACCCCGGCCTGTGAGCGGATCGTCGAGGTGACGCCGGATCTGTATGGCAAGATTGCGTATCGCGGCGGGACGGAGGGCATTATCGCCGAGGTGCGGGCGCGCGAGCTGACGCTGGAGGATCTTCGGCCGGGGCCCGAGCCGCTGATCGTCGTTTTGGAGAGCGTCGAGAAGCCGGGGAACCTGGGGGCCGTGCTGCGCAGCGCGGATGCGGCCGGGGCGGACGCCGTCATCGTCTGCGACCCGCTGACCGACCTCTACAACCCGAACTTGATCCGCTCAAGCCTCGGCGGCATCTTCACCGTTCCCTGCGTGGCCACCGATTCCGCTTCGGCGATCGCCTGGCTCAAGGCGCGCGGCATCCGCATCCTGACGGCGCAGCTGCAGGACAGCGTCTGGTACTATGACAGCGACATGAAGCGGGGCACGGCGATCGTGATCGGTACGGAGTCCACCGGGCTGACCGGCATCTGGCGCGAGGCGGCCGACGAGCACATCCGCATCCCGATGCTGGGGCGGCTTGATTCGCTCAACGCCTCCGTTTCCGCCGCCATCCTTCTCTTCGAAGCCGTCCGCCAGCGAAACGCCTGATTTCTTCCAAAAAAAATCCGCCGTTTCTGAAATATTCACTATCTTTCGGCAGTATGTAGATGGAGACAGGAGCCGATGGGATTTTTGCACATCTGACGTACATAAACCAATAACAACATATCTTATGCTCAACAAAGTATTGCTGATCGGTAACGTTGGCAGCGACCCCGAAGTACGTTACCTCGAAGGAAACAATGGAAATGGCGGAAACGCCAAAGTCGCCACCATCCGGCTGGCTACCTCGGAGCGCTTCCGCGACCGCTCCGGCGAGCAGCGGGAGAACACCGAGTGGCACAATGTCGTCGCGTGGAGGAACCTGGCCGACCTGGCGGAGAACTTCATCCGCAAGGGCACGCAGATCTATGTCGAAGGACGCCTCCGTACCCGCGAGTTCACGGACCAGACCGGCGCGAAGAGATTCCGCACCGAGATCGTCGCGGACAACATTCAGCTCCTCGGCAAACGGGGCGACAATCCCGGCGCGCAGGACGGTCCGGCCCAGCAGGGTGGTGGATACGGACAGGGCAGCTTCCAGGGTCGCCAGGGCAACTATCCGGGCCAGCAGGGCGGTTACAACCGTCCGGCACAGCAGCCCACCGGCTACCCCGGACCCCAGGGCTATGCGGGTCCCCAGCAGGGTGCATACGCCGCCCAGCCCGCAGCCCCGGCTCCGGCTCCGCAGCAGGCCTTCACCCAGCCCGCTCCCGCAACCGTCGAGCCGATTGATATCTCCACCGACAACCCCGACGACGACCTCCCGTTCTAGGGATGACCGAAAAAGAAAGCCCGGCAGCGTGCCGGGCTTTTTTTATTATTCAGTGATGTTCGGCTCTTCCAGGCCGAGGTGCTTTCGACCGTCGACCACCTTGAGGTAGAGGCCGATCAGCATGGCGGCCACGCCGAGGCAGGCCAGCATGACCAGGGCCCAGGTGTAATTGAGCTGGTCGGGGGGCGTGCCGGGCGCATTGGTCGAAGTCAGCACGTTGCCGATCAGGATCGGGAAGAGCCAGAGGTCGATGTTGTGGATCCAGAAGATCAGGGCGTAGGCGGAGCCGATGACCTTGTGGTCCACCAACTTCGGGACGGAAGGCCACAGGGCCGCGGGCACCAGGGAGAAGCTGGCGCCGAGGACGAGGATGGTGATGTAGGCCACGATGGTGCCGCCGACGGCGCTGCCCTTGAAGAGTGGCAGGATGAAGGCGAAGGTCAGGTGGCAGATCACCAGCAGGATGGAGCCGATCAGCAGCATCGAGGCCGCCTTGCCCTTATGGTCCACGTAGTTGCCGAGGATCGGAGTGATGGCGACGGCCAGCAGCGGGAAGACGGCGAAGATCGTCTCGGCCGTGCCGCGCTTGAAGCCCATCACGCAATAGACGACCAGGGCCACGACGGCGACGGCCATCAGGCCGTATTTCAGCTTCGGGTTGTTCTTGATGAAGTTGCTGGCGAAGGAGCACACAGCCACGACGAGCATGATGATGTACTGGATGATGGTGACCGTCTCCCCGGCCCAGAACGACCCGGCCGCAGGCTCGGTCAAAGTCAGGTTGCACTGCAGCATGTTGACCGCATACTTCTGGAAGGGGAAGATGGCGGAATAGTACAGCACGCAGAGCAGGGCGACCAGCCAGAAGCCGAGGCTCGAAAGGATCTTGCCGATGTCCTTGACCTTGAAGGGATCGTCTTTCTCTTCCGCCTCGCCGGTCTGCGCGTCGAGCTTGCGGTCCATGAAGAAATAGACGATGAACATGATGAGGGCGATGCACAGCAGCACCACGCCGAAGGCCACGGAGCGGCTGACTTCGATGCGGCCGCCGAGCTTGGCGAAGTAGGGCGAGAAGATCATGCAGGTCGCCACGCCCAGGCGCGCCAGGGCCATTTCGGAGCCCATGGCCAGCGCCGTCTCGCGACCCTTGAACCATTTCACGATACCGCGGCTGACCGTGATGCCGGCCATTTCGACGCCGCAGCCGAAGATCATGAAGCCGATGGCCGCCAGCTTGGCCGACGCGGGCATTCCCTTATAGAAAGGAAGCACGTCGTCGATGAAGCCGACGCCGGTGTGCCAGTTCAGATTGTCCGTGAACCAGGTCTCCAGGCCGGATCCCAGGAAGGAAGGACTGATGGCGTAGTACTTGATCAGGCCGCCCGCGAGCATCACGGCGCCCGAAAGCACGGCCGTGAAGCGCACGCCCATCTTGTCCAGGATGATGCCCGCGAAGATGAGGAAGAACACGAACACGTTGAGGAAGGTCTCGGCGCCCTCCATGGTGCCGAAGGCCTTGGAATCCCATCCCCGCGTGGACTCCATCAGGTCCTTGATCGGAGAGAGGATGTCCATGAAGATGTAGGAGCAGAACATGGCGAGGGCCAGCAGCAGGAGCGCGATCCAGCGCATCGCAGCGGAGTCCCTGAGGGTTGTTTTTTGCAAGGTTTCAACCATAGTATATCAATTATAATCGTATTCAATATCCGGCCAGCGGGAACAAGACCGTCGGCAAAAGTAAGACAAATCCCAGCAGAATCAAAAACAAAACGTACTTCCAGATGAAACGGACCCATTCCGCGTAGGGCACGCGGGCCATCGCGAGCGCCGCAATCAGCACGCCCGAAGTCGGGGTGACCATATTGGTGAATCCGTCGCCGAACTGGAAGGCGAGCACCATCGCCTGGCGCGAGACCCCGATGAGGTCGGAGAAAGGCGCCATGATAGGAATGGTGATCGCCGCCTTGGCGGTCGCGCTCGGGATGAGCAGGTTGATGAGGGTCTGGATGCCGTACATCAGCGACAGGCCGCCGACCTTGCCGGCGTCCCCCAGGCCCGATTCGAGGCCGTGGAGGATGCTATCCATGACGCGGCCGTTCTGCAGGATGACGACGGCCCCGGACGCCAGCCCCACGACCAGGGCGGCGGGGAAGATGTCCTTCGCGCCGGCGACGAATTCCCGGGCGATGCGGCCCGGGGCGAAACCGGCGACGGCCCCGCACAGGATGCCCATCGCGAGGAACAAGGCCGAAATCTCGGCGATGTACCAGTGCCAGACGGTCGCGCCGACGATCAGGGCGACCACGGTCGCAAGCAGGATGACCAGCACCCAGCTCTGCCGGCCCGGGGAAACGGATTCAACGGGATCGGTTTCCAGGACACCCGCTTCTCCCGCCGGAGCCTTGCGCACCCGGCGCGCATACCCCAGCACGAAGAGCGCGAACAACCCGGTCAGCAGCACCCAGCAGCAGATGCGCCAGCCCATCCCGGAGAAGAGGGTCAGTCCCGCCATCTCCTGGGCAATCCCGACCGTGAAGGGATTGAGGAAAGCCGCGGAAAAGCCGATGTTGGCGGCCACATACACCACCAGCAGGCCCGTGATGGCGTCATAGCCCAGCGAAACGACCAGGGGAACGACGATGCCCACGAAGGGAATGGTCTCCTCGCTCATTCCGAAGACCGCCCCGCCCAGCGAAAAGAGCAGCGTGAGGGACAGCAGGACCCAGCGGTCGTACTTTCCCACCCGGGCGATGAAAGTTCGGATGCCGGAGGAAACGGCGCCCGTCGCGTTCAGGACCCAGAAGGCCCCGCCGACGATGAGGATGAAGGCGATGATGCCGGCCTGCAGCTTGAAGCCTTCATACAAGGCGCTGAAGACCTGCCAGGTCTGAGGAACGGCCTCCACCCGCTCGAACGACAGCGAGCCGTCTTCCCCGTGGACATAGCTGCCGCCCGGAACGAACCAGGTGGCCGCCGCGCAGACCAGGATCAGCGCGAAAAGGATGACGATGGTGTCCGGGGTACGTTTCTTGCCTGCCATGTCGTCAGTCAGCGGATGGAACCGCTAATTTACTTCTTATTTTAAAAAGTCACAATTAAGTCGTACTTTTGCACCCGGAATGGACAATCTCCTGGACCAGGTCAATTTCCCGCAGGACATCCGCGGTTTCGACACGGAGCAGCTCAAGGCGCTCTGCGCCGAGATCCGCGCCTATATGCTCGACTGCTGCTCCCGCAACCCGGGCCACGTGGCTTCCAGCCTCGGCGCGGTGGAGCTCATCGTCGGCCTCCATTATGTCTATGACACCCCCAAGGACAAGATCGTCTTCGACGTCGGCCACCAGGCCTACGCCCACAAGATCCTGACCGGACGCAAGGAGGCCTTCAAGCGCAACCGCACGGCGGACGGCATCAGCGGATTCCCCCGGATGGCGGAAAGCCCCTACGACGCCTTCGGCGCCGGTCATGCCTCGACCTCGGTGTCGGCGGCCCTCGGACTGGCCGAAGCCGCCAAGCGGCGGGGCCGCGACGAGAAGGTGGTCGCCCTGATCGGCGACGGCGCCCTGACCGGCGGCCTGGCCTTCGAGGGCCTGAACAACGCCGGCGACAGCGAAGCCGACCTGCTGGTCATCCTCAACGACAACAACCAGTCCATCGACAGCAACCTGGGCGGCCTGCACAATCACCTGCTGAAGCTGACGACCAATCCGGCCTACAACCGGATGAAGGACCGCGTCTGGCGCAGCCTGGGCGAAACGCGCACGCGTAATTTCTTCCAGCGCTGGATCCGTTCGCTGAAGGCCTGGGCCGTCAAGCAGACCGGCGGCGACCTTTTCGAGAGCCTGGGTTTCCGCTATTTCGGCCCCATCGACGGCAACGACATCGAAGCCGTGACGCGCGCCCTGTCCAAGCTCCGCGACATAAAGGGCCCCCGGCTGCTGCACTGCTACACCTTGAAAGGAAAGGGATTCGCCGCGGCGGAAGAGAACCCGACCGTCTGGCACTCCCCCGGCAAGTTCGATCCCGTGACCGGACAGATCTTCCCGTCCCCGCATCCCCGGGACCGCTACCAGGATGTCTTCGGACAGACGCTGCTGGACCTGGCTCGCAGGGACCCGCGCGTGGTCGGCATCACCCCGGCGATGGCCAGCGGCTGCGGGATGGGGCTGCTCGCCCGCGAGATGCCGGAGCGTTTCTTCGACGTGGGCATCGAGGAGGAGCACGCCGTCACCTTCTCCGCCGGACTCGCGGCCGGAGGGATGCGCCCGTTCTGCAACATCTATTCTTCCTTCTCCCAGCGGGCCTACGACCAGATCATCCACGACCTGGCGCTGCAGGAGCTGCCGGTCGTCCTTTGCTTCGACCGCGCAGGCCTGGTCGGCGAAGACGGAGCCACGCACCACGGCGTCCTGGACCTGGCCGCCTACCGCAGCGTGCCGGGCACGACGGTCGCCGCGCCCCGGGACGAGCGGGAGCTGCGCAACCTCCTGTACACCGCCCTGCAGCAGGACAAGGGCCCCTTCATCATCCGCTATCCGCGGGGAATGGGGGAAGGCGCCGACTGGAAGGACGCCCCGTTCGAGACGCTGCCCCCGGGCCGGGGCGAATGCCTGCTGGACGGATCCCGCATCGCGGTCCTGACCCTCGGCCCCCTCGCTTACCGGGCCCTGGAAGCCGCCAAGGCCTTCTCCGACGCAGGGCATCCCGCCCCTGCCGTTTACGACCTGCGCTATCTCAAGCCGCTTGACACGGAAATCCTGGACGAGGTCGCTTCCCGCTTCGGGGCCGTCATTACCGTGGAGGACGGAACCCTGAAGGGAGGCCTGTACGGAGCCGTCTGCGAGTACTTCGCCGCCCGGGACCTCAACATTACCGTCCGGGGCATCGGAATCCCCGACCGTTTCATCCCCCAGGCCCGTCAGGACGAGGAGCGTCAGGCCTGCGGACTGGACGCTGCGGGCATCCTGGCCCAAATGCAGAAACTTGCTGAAAAAGATTGAAAAAAGTTTGGAGATTGAGAATAATTCTCTATCTTTGCAGTCCCTTTCCGAAAGGGAGGTTTTGAAAACGTTGCCGATATAGCTCAGTTGGCCAGAGCACGTGATTTGTAATCTCGGGGTCGTGGGTTCGAATCCCTCTATCGGCTCTGCTGGGCAAAAAGGCAAAAGAAGCTTTGGGAGGATCGCATAGTGGCAATTGCGGCGGACTGTAAATCCGCTCCCTCAGGGTTCGGTGGTTCGAGTCCACCTCCTCCCACAACTTGCTGGAGACAGCAAACGCGGAAGTAGCTCAGTTGGTAGAGCATCAGCCTTCCAAGCTGAGGGTCGCGAGTTCGAACCTCGTTTTCCGCTCCAAAAGCCGATGTAGCTCAGGGGTAGAGCGCATCCTTGGTAAGGATGAGGTCATGAGTTCAAATCCCATCATCGGCTCTTTTTTTAGGTCTGAATGGACCTTAAATTTGGGTGTAAACACTTAAAAAACATAATATTATGGCAAAAGAAACATTCCAGAGAACCAAACCCCATGTCAACATCGGCACGATCGGCCACGTTGACCATGGCAAGACCACTTTGACCGCCGCCATCACCATGGTGCTTGCAAAGCAGGGTCTCAGCGAGATCAAGTCCTTCGACCAGATCGACAACGCCCCTGAGGAGAAGGAGCGTGGTATCACCATCAACACCGCTCACGTCGAGTATCAGACTGCCAACCGTCACTACGCACACGTCGACTGCCCTGGCCACGCTGACTATGTGAAGAACATGGTTACCGGTGCTGCCCAGATGGACGGTGCTATCCTTGTGGTTGCCGCTACCGACGGTCCCATGCCTCAGACCAACGAGCACGTCCTCCTCGCCAAGCAGGTGAACGTCCCTAAGATGGTCGTCTTCCTCAACAAGGTCGACCTCGTGGACGATGAGGAGATGCTTGACCTCGTCGAGATGGAGGTCCGTGACCTTCTCAGCAAGTACGATTTCGACGGCGACAACGCCCCCGTCATCCGCGGTTCCGCACTCGGCGCCCTCAACGGTGAGCCTCAGTGGGAGCAGAAGGTTCTCGAGCTCATGGATGCAGTTGATACCTACATCCCTCTGCCGGTCCGTCTGACCGACCGTCCTTTCCTCATGCCTATCGAGGACATCTTCTCCATCACCGGTCGCGGTACCGTCGTTACCGGCCGTATCGAGCAGGGTACCATCCATGTCGGTGATCCCGTCGAGCTCGTCGGTTTCAGCGAGAAGCCTCGTACCAGCGTCTGTACTGGTGTTGAGATGTTCCGCAAGCTCCTCGACCAGGGTGAGGCTGGTGACAACGTAGGTCTCCTCCTCCGTGGTATCGACAAGAAGGAAGTGAAGCGCGGCGAGGTCGTTGCCAAGCCCGGCTCCATCACTCCTCACACCGAGTTCAAGGCCCAGATCTATGTCCTCAAGAAAGAGGAAGGTGGCCGTCACACCCCGTTCCACAACCACTATCGTCCTCAGTTCTTCATCCGTACCCTTGACGTTACCGGTGAGATCATGCTCCCCGAGGGTGTCGAGATGGTTATGCCTGGTGACAACGTGGAGATCACTGTGAAGCTCATCACCGCCGTCGCTATGAACGAGGGTCTCAGCTTCGCAATCCGCGAGGGTGGCCGCACCGTCGGTGCCGGACAGGTCATCAAGATCATCGAGTAATTTCTCGAAAAGATTTACGGGGAGGCCTTCCTTCGGGGAGGCATCCCTTTTCAGGGGAATAGAACAAGGGTAGTTCAGCGGTCTCCAAAACCGTAGATGTGGGTTCGAATCCTGCTTCCCCTGCCAATATATATCAAAGGTTACGATTTGGTAATTGTTTAACAGACACCGTCGCCGCTTCCAATTTGACGGAGTCCATTAAAAGTAAAGATGAGAAAGTTTATCAACTATCTGAAGGAGTCTTACGTAGAGCTCACGAAGAAGACCACCTGGCCCACCTGGGACAAGCTGCAGAGTTCAGCTATCCTGGTCATGGTCACGACGGCCATCCTCGCTCTTGCGCTCTGGGTGATAGACCTTGCTTTCCAGTCTGTCATGACCGCAATTTACACATTGTAATATCCGTTTGATATCATGGGCGAAATGAAATGGTATGTTCTTCGAACAGCCGGTGGAAAAGAAAAGAAAGCCAAAGATTATCTTGAAAAGGAAATAGAAAGAAGCGGGCTTCAGGATCAGGTAGGCCAGGTTCTCGTACCAGTCAAGAAGGAAATCGTCACGAAAAATAACAAGAGGAAGGCAGTCGACAAACTGCTCTTCCCCGGTTATGTGCTTATCCAGGCTGAACTGAGCGCGAAACTTGAGAATATCATCCGCAATCTTATCCCCGGAATGTCAGGCTTCCTGACAGAGAAGAAAACCGGCAATGGATCCCAGATAGAGAGAGTCCCCGTCCCCATCCGCGAGGAGGAGGCACAGAGGATTCTCGGCCAGCAGGACGAGAACGCCGACAGTGCGGCCGAGACCGAGGTCAACTACGCCCTCGGCGACAAGGTCAAGATCACTGACGGCCCGTTCAGCGGTTTCAGCGGTACGGTAGACGGTATCATAGAGGACAGGAGCAAGCTCAAGGTCATCGTTGTCATTTTCGGCAGGAAGACCCTCTTGGAACTCAGTTTTACACAAGTCACTAAAGAATAACATTTTATTATGGCAAAAGAAGTTACCGGATTCATCAAGCTCCAAATCAAAGGAGGAGCCGCTAATCCAGCACCTCCGGTAGGACCGGCTCTCGGTTCCAAAGGCTTGAACATTATGGACTTCTGCAAGCAGTTCAACGCTGCTACGCAGGCCCAGGCGGGAAAGGTCCTCCCTGTGGTCATCACGGTCTATTCCGACAAGTCCTTCTCGTTTGAAGTAAAGCAGCCGCCTGTAGCGATCTCCATCAAGGAGGCCGCGAAGATCCAGACCGCCTCCGGCGAGCCTAACAGGAAGAAGGTTGCCTCCATCACCTGGGACCAGGTGAAGGAAATCGCAGAGGGCAAGATGCCTGACCTCAACTGTTTCACCATCGCATCCGCTATGAGGATGGTTGCAGGTACCGCAAGGAGCATGGGCATCACTGTTACAGGTAAATTCCCCGAGGACCTTTAAAATCTACGCATCATGAGCAAATTGACAAAGAATCAGAAAGCCGTATTGGCCAAGTATGACCATACCAAGGTTTACACGCTCTCCGAAGCATGTGGGATTTTGAAGGATATCACCTACACCAAGTTCGACGCTTCCGTGGAGATCTCCGCCAACCTCGGAGTCGATCCCCGCAAGGCCAACCAGATGATCCGTGGCGTTGTCACGCTTCCTCATGGAACCGGCAAGATCACCCGCGTCCTCGCACTCTGTACTCCTGACAAGGAGGCCGAGGCCCAGGCCGCCGGTGCAGACTACGTCGGACTCGACGAGTACATCGAGAAGATCAAGGGCGGTTGGACTGACGTCGACGTCATCGTCTGTACTCCTTCCGTCATGGCAAAGGTCGGTGCCCTTGGACGTATCCTCGGACCCCGCGGCCTTATGCCGAACCCCAAGACCGGCACCGTGACCATGGAGATCGGAAACGCGATCAAGGAGGTCAAGGCCGGAAAGATCGATTTCAAGGTCGACAAGACCGGTATCGTCCACGCTGCTATCGGCAAGGTTTCCTTCACCCCCGAGCAGATCTATGAGAACGCTGCCGAGTTCCTCAATGCAGTAGCAAAGCTCAAGCCTCAGTCCCTCAAGGGTACTTACATGAAGAGCGCCGCCGTCTGCACGACCATGAGCCCCGGAGTTAAAGTTGACATCAAGGCATTCTTGAATGGTGCTGAGAAATAAAAATTCAATATTATGAAGAAAGAACTCAAAGATCAGATTATTGAAAGCATCTCAGCTCAGCTTAAAGAGTATCCCAATTTCTACATTACGGATATCGCTGGCCTGAATGCCAAAGATACCGGCAAGCTCCGCCGCGCTTGCTTCGACGAGGGCATCAAGCTCTCCGTCGTCAAGAACACCCTGTTCGCACACGTCCTCAAGGGCATCGACAACCCTGAGATGCAGAAGCTCATCGAGACCCTCAAGGGCAACACCGCGATCATGTACTGCAACGTCCCCAACGCCCCCGGCAAGCTCATCAAGAAGCTCAACAAGGAAGGCATGGAGAAGCCCGTGGTCAAGGGTGCATACGTTCAGGAGTGCGCTTTCATCGGCGCTGACAAGCTGGACCAGCTCGCTGCCATCAAGACCCGCGAAGAGCTCATCGGCGACATCATCGGACTCCTTCAGTCCCCTATCCGCCGCGTTGTTTCCGCTCTTCAGAATGTCGCGGAAGACCAGGCCGAGGATGTCCTCATCAAGGCCCTCGCAAAGGTCCAGGCAGCCCCTGCGGAAGTTCCCGCAGAAGCCCCTGCAGATGCTCCTGCAGCAGAATAAGAATTATAACAATAACAATCTAAAAAATAAAAACTATTATGGCAGACGTTAAAGCACTTGCAGAAGAGTTGGTAAACTTGACTGTTAAAGATGTTCAGGAACTCGCTAACATCCTGAAGGAAGAGTACGGTATCGAGCCTGCTGCAGCAGCAGTCGTTGTTGCTGCCGGCGGCGCAGCCGAGGAAGGCCCGGCTGAGCAGACCGAATTCGATGTGGTCCTCAAGAGCGCCGGCACCGCCAAGCTCGGTGTCATCAAGGCCGTCAAGGAGGCTCTCGGACTCGGACTTAAGGAGGCCAAGGAGCTTGTCGACAAGGCTCCCGCCACCATCAAGGAGAAAGTCTCCGCTGCAGAGGCAGAGCAGCTCAAGGCCGCTCTCGAGGAGGCTGGTGCCGAAGTTGAGGTTAAGTAACTTCGCCCCCTTCCCTCTTCAGGGGAACAAAAACAGGTTTAGAGCCGGAGTAGGCTCTAAACCTTTTTCTTCGTAATAAAGTTTTGTTATTTTCAAAGGCAGAATATGTCAAATAAGACAAAAAACCAGCGAATTAATTTCGCAACGTCTAAGATCCTGGACTATCCTGACCTGCTCGAGGTGCAGCTGAAGTCGTTCAAGGACTTCTTCCAGCTCGAGACCACTCCCGAGAACCGAAAGAACGAGGGACTGTACCAGGTCTTCCAGGAGATTTTCCCGATCGAAGACACAAGAAACAACTACAAGCTGGAGTTCATCGACTATTTCATCGATCCGCCCCAGTATTCGATCGAAGAATGTCTTGAAAGGGGTCTGACGTACAACGTCCCCCTTAAGGCCAAACTCCGCCTTTCCTGCACCGATCCCGAGCACGAGGACTTCGATACCCGCGTCCAGGACGTCTATCTGGGCAACATCCCCTATATGACTCCTGCCGGAACCTTCGTCATCAACGGATCGGAGCGAATCATAGTATCGCAGCTTCACCGCTCGCCCGGAGTCTTCTTCGACCAGAGCATGCATGCCAACGGCACCAAGCTCTATTCTGCCCGCATTATCCCGTTCAAGGGATCCTGGATCGAGTTCGCCACTGACATCAACAATGTCATGTACGCGTACATCGACCGCAAGAAGAAATTGCCTGTCACTACCCTTCTCAGGGCCATCGGTTTCAACAGTGACAAGGATATCATCGACATCTTCGGCCTCGCAGACGAGATCGAAGTCACTCCCGAGGAGCTCAAGGCCAACGAAGGCCGCAAGCTCGCCGCCAAGGTCCTCAAGACCTGGATCGAGGACTTCGAGGACGAGGACACCGGAGAGGTCATCCCGATCGAGCGTACCGTGCCCATCGTAGAGCGCGGTGAGATCCTCAACGACGAGACCATCGAGAGCATACTCGAGACCGAGGTCAAGACCATCCTTCTCCAGAAGGACGAGGCCAATACCAACGAGTACGCCATCATCTTCAACACCCTCCAGAAAGACCCGACCAACACGGAGTACGAGGCTGTCAGCTACATCTACAAGCAGCTCCGCAATTCCGAACCGCCGGATGAGAACACCGCAAGGGACGTCATCGAGAAGCTCTTCTTCTCCGAGAAGCGCTATGATCTGGGCAACGTCGGAAGGTACCGCCTGAACAAGAAGCTGAACCTCGCCACCGGCGACGATGTCAGGGTTCTCACCAACAACGACATCATCGAGATCATCAAGTATCTCATCCAGCTCATCAACTCCAAGGCCACCGTCGACGACATCGACCACCTGAGCAACAGGCGCGTCCGCACCGTCGGCGAGCAGCTGGCCAACCAGTTCAGCGTAGGACTTTCCAGGATGGCCCGCACCATCCGCGAGCGCATGAACGTCCGCGACAGCGAACAGTTCAACCCGATCGACCTCATCAACGCGAAGACCCTGTCTTCCGTGATCAATTCGTTCTTCGGCACGAGCCAGCTCTCGCAGTTCATGGACCAGACCAACCCTCTGGCGGAGATCACCCACAAGAGGCGTCTCTCCGCTCTCGGCCCCGGCGGTCTCAGCCGCGACAGGGCCGGATTCGAGGTCCGCGACGTGCATTACACCCACTACGGCCGCCTCTGTCCTATCGAGTCG
>JAEEGJ010019768.1_pt1 | contig 14773 bp, 12 predicted proteins | sample 8958761 | NCBI WGS metagenome assembly JAEEGJ01 (sample SAMN16246546, study PRJNA631951) | gut metagenome | biome: gut microbiome; feature: rumen; material: RS-attached | host: Bos | place: Iran: Karaj | collected 2018-10 | reverse complement strand
CATGCGGTTCTTATAAAAGACGATTCCGGATAAACCTTATTTGCACTCGCCTTGTTAATTCATCTTGATAATAGCATGGTGTTGAAATAATTGTCAACAGTAAAGGAGAAGATAGCGTGAAAGAAACTAATAAGAATTATTATGTTGGGTTAGATATGGGAACTAATTCGGTAGGATGGGCCGTTACAGATGAACAATACAATCTTATCCGAATGAAAGGAAAGGATTATTGGGGGGTTAGAGAATTTGATGAAGCTCAAACTTCTGCTGAGCGCAGAAGTCACAGAATAAGTAGGCGTAGACGTCAAAGAGAGATTGTCAGAATAGGTTTACTTAAGGATTTTTTTCATGAAACAATAATTAATGAAGACGATAAATTTTTTATTCGTTTAGATAATAGTAGATATTTTGAAGAGGATAAAGATGAATCGCTGAAGTCAGATAAGAGCATATTTGATGATGACGACTACAGTGACAAGGATTACTATCGTCAATTTCCGACAGTTTTTCATTTAAGGAAAGCATTGATTGAAGATACAATAAACGATGAAAAGAGATATGCAAGATTTCTATATCTTGCATTATTGAATATGTTTAAACATAGAGGGCACTTTCTGGGAGGCGAGATTGGTAAAGGGGGAATAGTGGCTATTGATAGTACCTATGCTTTATTTGCTGAAAAGATAGAAGAGTTAATACCAAATGCATCTTTTCCAGTTGATGGTGCACAAAAGATAGAGAGTATTTTAGCTGATAGAAGTATTTCTAGAAGTGAAAGAGCAACAAGAATTTTTGAGCAATTAGAGTTCACTAAAGATAGAAAAGTTGAAAATATAATTGTTCGTGGTATTTGTGGCTTGAAAATTGATGCGACAAAAATATTTGAAGGCTTAGATGATTCGTGTAAAATAGATATTTGTTTTTCAGATTCAAATTATGAAGATAAAGCTACAGAAATAAGTGATGTTATAGGTGAAGACAATTATGAACTTGTAGTTTTGATGAAGCAAATATATGATGCTGGAATGCTATCAAGTATTCTGCATGGTTATTCTTTTCTATCTATGGCTCGTGTTGATGCATATAACAAGCACAGAGAAGATTTGAAGATTTTAAAGAAGGTTTATAGAACAGAACTATCTGTGGAAAAGTATGATGCTATGTTCAGAGAAATTCAAGCAGGCAATTATAGCGCTTATGTAAACTCTACAAATAGTTCTGGAGTTATGAAAGATGGTAACGGATTAATTCGTAGGTCATTAGTAGGTAAGGGAAGAAGTCGTGAAGACTTATATAAAACAATTAAGAGCGATTTAAAGAATCTATCAGGTGATGAAGTTGAATACATACTACAGGAAATAGATAAAGAAACATTTCTTCCAAAACAACTTACGGCAGACAACGGTGTCATTCCTAATCAGTTGCATAAGATGGAAATGGAAAAGATATTAAAAAATGCTGAAAAAAGATTGCCATTTCTAACGAGCAAAGACGAGACAGGTTATTCTATTAGTCAAAAGATTGTTAGCTTGTTTTCTTTTCATATGCCTTATTATATTGGACCAGTTTCAGAAAATAGTAAAACGGGGTGGGTTGTAAGGAAAAGTGATGGACAAGTATTCCCATGGAATCTTTCAGAAAGAATAAATATAGATATAACTAGAGAAAAGTTTATTGAGCGACTAATTAGAAAGTGCACTTATTTGTCAGGCGAACGAGTAATGCCAAAAAACTCATTGTTATATGAGAAATACTGCGTGTTGAATGAAATCAATAATATTAAGATTGATGGTGTGAAAATACCAGTAGAATTAAAAAAGGATATATATAATGATAAATTTAAGACTGGAAAGCGATTAACAAAAAAATCTATTGCAAAGTATTTGCATGATAGAGGGGTTTTAGATGACGAAACGCAATTGACTGGTATAGATATCAATGTTAATAGCAGTCTTTCTTCTTATGGAAAATTTTATGCAATTTTTGGGGAAGATTTAGAGAAGGATTCGGTAAAAAAGAATGTTGAAAAGATTATTTACTATTCGACAATATATGGTGATTCTAAAAAGGATTTAAAAGAATTACTTGAAAAAGAATTTAATCAATTGCTTGATGAAGCATCAATTAAAAGAATTTTGGGATTCAAGTTCAAAGATTGGGGACGAATGTCTAAAGCTATGCTTGAATTACAGGGATGTGATAAAGAGACGGGTGAAATAAAAACCATTATAAATGCGCTTTGGGATACAAACTATAATTTAATGGAGTTAATAAATGGAGAAGAATTTACATTTAAAGAAGCATTAGAAGAAAAGCAGGTTAGGCTTCAGAAATCATTATTAGAATTTAAACATGATGATTTGGATGATTATTATTTTTCGGCACCGGTAAAGAGGATGGTATGGCAAACGGTTGAGTTGTTAAAAGCTATAACACGCGAAATGGGATGTGCACCTTCTAGAGTATTTATTGAAATGACTAGGGGTGAAGGAGAAAAGGGAAAGCGTACAGAGTCTCGTGGTAAACAGTTGGTAGAGTTATATAAGAACATTAAGGATGAAGGACGAAATTGGATCAGTGAAATTAATAATGCTGATATAGATGGTAGGTTGAGAAGTAAAAAACTATATCTTTACTACACGCAATTGGGACGCTGTATGTATACAGGTGAGCCTATTGATTTAGAGGAACTATTTGATTCTAATAAATATGATATTGATCATATTTATCCTAGACATTATGTTAAAGATGATAACATAAATAATAATCTAGTACTCGTCAATAAGGCAAAAAATGCTCGTAAAAGTGATAATTACCCATTAGATAAAATGAGTGATTCCGTATATGGTTTATGGAGAATATTGCATGAAAAGAAATTAATTAATGATGAAAAATATAGGAGGTTAACGGGAAGAAATCCATTTACAGATGAGCAAAAAGCTGGTTTTATTGCGCGACAACTTGTTGAGACAAGCCAAGGAACAAAAGGCGTTGCGGATTTAATTAAGCAACTTTTTGCAGAAAATACTGTAGTTGTTTACGCTAAGGCGAGCAACGTTTCTGATTTTAGACGTGATAATGATTTCTTAAAGTCGCGTACTATAAATGATTTCCATCATGCTAAAGATGCGTACCTTAATATTGTGGTTGGAAACGTATACTATACTAAGTTTACACAGAATCCAATTAACTATATAAGAAATGAATACTCGAAGGATGCAAAGAAATATAGGTATAATTTAGGTGGGATGTTTGACTTTAATGTTGAGCGAGGCGGATATGTTGCATGGGTTGCTGCGCGTGATGGAGAGAAGTATCCAACTTTAAAAACTGTAAAGAAAATTATGTCTAAAAATACGCCGTTGATTACTAGATGGGTTTATGAGGCAAAAGGCGCTATAGCAAATGAAACTTTATACCCAGCAAAGATGGCAAAAGAAGATAATTATATACCTTTCAAGCAATCTGATGAGAAATTATTAGATGTCACAAAATACGGTGGTTTTAATAGTGTCTCGGGGGCATATTTCTTCCTTGTAGAACATGATGATAAGAAAAAGCGTATCCGTACAATAGAGACTGTCCCAGTTTATTTAAAAGCCACGATAGAACAATCGAAAGATGGATTGATTAACTATTGTATTGAGAATTTGGGACTAATTAATCCGAGGATTTGTATTTGTAAAATAAAGATACAATCATTATTGGAAATCAATGGATATCGTTGCAGAATCTCTGGAAGAGGCGATAATAGATTATTATTAAAGAATGAAGTCTCGTTGTCGCTTAACAACGAATGGAATAACTATATTCATTATTTGGAGAAAGCTATAAAAGAGCAGAAAATGAATGATAATATTTCTTCTAAATTGAATATTGATTTGATGAAACAACTTATAGAAAAACATAAGTCTAGTTTGTATGCTAATCGTCCAGTATGTATTTGTGATAAATTAGATTCTATATATGAAAAATTCTTAGAATTGGATTCAATGAAACAAGTGGAAGCGTTGATTAATTTTCTGCAACTTTCAAGGATTGGTGGACATCTTACGTCATTAAAAGTGTTGGGGGAAGCAGATACGTTTGGAAAGTTACGCATAAATAAAAACATTAGTAAATTAGATACAGTTTATTTGATTAACCAATCTATTACCGGCGTATATGAGTCAAAAATTGATTTATTAAAAGTATGAGTTGGAGAACAGTAGTAGTTTCTAACAGTGCTAAACTGGATTATCAGATGGGATATATGGTAGTTAGAGGCGCTGAAACGGTAAAAGTACATATTGATGAAGTTGAAATGTTGATTGTAGAAAGTACGGCTGTAGCTATAACAGCTGTACTTTTGAGCGAGCTAACTAAGAAAAAAGTAAAGGTTATTTTTTGTGACGAGAAGCGAAATCCATCATCTGAATTAATATCTTATTATGGGGCGCATGACACAAGTGCAAAGATAAGAAATCAAATTGCGTGGAGCGATGATATAAAAACTGCAATTTGGACAGAAATAGTTACTGACAAAATAAAAAAGCAAGCAGAACATTTGCAGGAACATAATCTTCAAGAGGCGGAAATGTTGTTCCAGTACATTAGAGAACTAGAATTTGGCGATGCTACCAATAGAGAAGGGCATGCTGCTAAGGTTTATTTTAACGCATTATTTGGAATGGATTTTACAAGAACAGAGGAAAACAGTATTAATGCGGCTTTGAATTATGGATATGGATTGATTCTATCTACTTTCAATAGGGAAATTGTTGCAAATGGTTACATAACTCAGTTGGGGTTATTTCACGATAATATGTTTAATCAGTTTAATTTAGGCTCAGATTTAATGGAACCATTTAGACCGGTTGTTGATAGGGCGGTTAAAGATTTAATGCCAGACAAATTTGAGCATGATGAAAAAATGGAGATACTAAAAATACTACAACAAGAGGTCGTTATAGCAAATAGAAACGAATACCTTACGAATGCTATAAAAATATATACAAAGAGTGTTTTTGATGCTTTAAATGATGAAGATGTTTCATTGATTAAATTATACCAGTATGAATTATAGATATATGAGAGTAATCGTATTTTTTGATTTACCAGTTCTGACAAATGCAAATAAAAAAGCATATAGAGATTTTAGAAAATTTTTGATTAAATCCGGTTTTATGATGGTGCAAGAATCAGTATATTGTAAACTTGTTCCAAATAGTGCAGTTGGAGATTCTGCTATTGCAAATGTAAAAAAGAATAAGCCACCTGAAGGATTAGTGCAAGCGTTAAAGGTTACGGAGAAGCAGTACAGCAAAATGGAATTCATTGTTGGTGAGAGGAAAAAGGATGTTATAGATTCAGATGAGAGGATAATTATTCTATGAGATTACTAAATCGGAAGTATAATCTTGAATTTGAACTGCATGAGAATCATGTCTTAGAAATTATTTGTGAGAATAAAATTGCTTTTAGAACTTTGGTTTATGATTTGACATGTGAAACTAGCGGGGGTGAAGGTGAATGGATTCTTTCGGATAATGAAAATGAATATAATTTAGCAAAGCTGGCTGATGTAATTATTAATCCATTTGCGATTTCCTGTAATGACAGAAAAATTCTTTCGGCAATTTATAAAGAATTACATGTGATTTCGGAACAGTTATATCCGGAACAATTGGCTGAAGCAAATTCGAAAATGATAAATTATATAGACTCCATATTGGTGGATGTACCTTATGCGCTCGAATATGAACCAATCGTAGATATAGAAGGAATCTTTAAATTATACGATGTAAAATTTGAAGATGAGTTCTCCTCTATTTTGGATAGACTTGTTATATATATAAAAACGGTTAGTCAGGTATTGAGAAAAAAAGTTTTCTTTTTTGTGAATCTAAAATCATATTTAGATGATGAAGAGATTGAAATGTTATATAAAGAAGCCTCTTATAGTAAATCATCTCTTATAATGATTGAAAGTAGTGATAGTAATAAGCTTGAGGCTGAGAAAAAGCTACTGATTGATTCGGATTTATGTATAATAGAGGCGTAGTATGAATTAACTGCATGCCGCAGCATGTGGCTCGGTGAGAACCTCAAGTTATGATTTGACGTTTGAGAGCCTTGTTAATTCATATAGGTGTCAAACTGTTAGGCGTGTCTTGTTTCTCTTTGTCTAGTTTGAGAGCCTTGTTAATTCATATAGGTGTCAAACTCAGGATATGTTTTGTTAAACCATTCAATAGTTTGAGAGCCTTGTTAATTCATATAGGTGTCAAACTAAGCCACGCAAATGCACTCTCACAGGTGCGTTTGAGAGCCTTGTTAATTCATATAGGTGTCAAACTTCACAAGAGCTCTTCCTGCACCACAAAAGTTTGAGAGCCTTGTTAATTCATATAGGTGTCAAACTCTATTCAATGCCATTCACCGCAACCGGCAGTTTGAGAGCCTTGTTAATTCATATAGGTGTCAAACTTGATGAAAGCGAGGTAGACAAATGGAATAGTTTGAGAGCCTTGTTAATTCATATAGGTGTCAAACAATTAACCCAGGCAATCACTGTATCTGTTGGTTTGAGAGCCTTGTTAATTCATATAGGTGTCAAACTGATGATAGAGCTCTAATCTCTGCATACAGTTTGAGAGCCTTGTTAATTCATATAGGTGTCAAACTGTTGAGCGAGCGAAAAAGACTCCTGATTTGTTTGAGAGCCTTGTTAATTCATATAGGTGTCAAACTCGTGATGAATATAGAGAGATGCTTGGCTAGTTTGAGAGCCTTGTTAATTCATATAGGTGTCAAACAGGTCTGTATTCCTCAAATACGGAGTGCCAGTTTGAGAGCCTTGTTAATTCATATAGGTGTCAAACGAAGATAACAGGGCAGAAGGTGGCTTCTGGGTTTGAGAGCCTTGTTAATTCATATAGGTGTCAAACAAAGGACATGACTATGGCATATCAATACTTGTTTGAGAGCCTTGTTAATTCATATAGGTGTCAAACTTTCACAAGAGCTTTACCAGAACCACAGAAGTTTGAGAGCCTTGTTAATTCATATAGGTGTCAAACTGAACAAAAGAAACTACTTTGTTTGGTCTGTTTGAGAGCCTTGTTAATTCATATAGGTGTCAAACCTTTTATTTGCCTAGAAATCTGTCCCACTTGTTTGAGAGCCTTGTTAATTCATATAGGTGTCAAACAATAAATACTTCCGGGACGTTCCCAACAAAGTTTGAGAGCCTTGTTAATTCATATAGGTGTCAAACTTCATCGATAATACTAATTTCATCTCCTTCGTTTGAGAGCCTTGTTAATTCACTTAAGCTTTATTTGTCGCCCGACTAGAGAACAAATACGAGGGCTTGTATATCGATTAGATATACATTATAATACAATTAAAAGGAGGGCGATTATATGGCAAGTAAAACAGCAAATGTAATTGCACGAGTTGAACCTGATACGAAAGAGCAAGCAGAAAATATTCTTAGTCAATTAGGTATACCAGCATCGGTGGCAATAAATATGTTATATAAGAAAATAATACAAACACGAGGAATTCCATTCTTAGTTACGTTGGATAAGGAGCCTGTGGCAAGAGATGAAATGACTGATGGAACATTTAATGAAATGATGTCGGTAGGTTTGAGTCAGGCCAAAGCAAATGAGAGTCGTTTGGCGACGGATGTAATTGCAGATATAAAGAAAGACATCGCGGAGTGGGTTAAGTAGATGAATGTATATAGCACGAAATTAACCACACAAGCTGAAGAACATCTTAGAGAAATAGCGTGGTATATTTCTGTCAAGTTAAACTCTCCTGATGCAGCCTCAAATCTAATTGATGATTTTTATACTGTGTTTGGCGAATTATCCACAAATCCTGAGAGACATAATCCGGTGGCTGAAGAACCTTGGAGAAGTGAAGGGATTAGATTTGTTGAGGTTGGTAATTATTATGTTTATTTTTGGATAGATATAGAAAATGCTGCAGTACAAGTAATTGGTATAATGTATAAAAGGCAAGATCAGAAAAAATTCTTCGATAATTTGTAGAATATTAGATTGATGATAAAGAGGAACCCCTTCAGAAAATGATGAAGGGGTTCCTCTTTATCTACTCAAATGTTTGATCAGTGGATGCAACACGGTAGCTATAATCACTCCAAATATTCCTTGAATTACATTTGGGATGATGCCAGCGACTGATGCGACAGCTCCAGCAGCAAAGGAAGATCCATTTACAAAAGCAAGCATAAATATTTCAAAGGTAAAATATCCTGCAACCATCACTGCTTCACCTGCGATTCCGCTTATTATAAGTTGAGGCATGTTAGTTTTAGATATTATAATCTTTGTTATAACTTTGTAAGCAGCGTAGGCCACAATAGCAGTTAACGCTTTTATAACAAAGGTTGCAGGCACATAAATCAAATATCCTCCAAACAAATCTGAAAGGGCAGAGCCGATTCCGGCTGCAAGTCCACCCCATATTGGTCCTAGAATTAAACCTGATAAAAGTACAAATCCATCACCGGGATGAATATACCCTTGTGTTGGTGTAGGTACTTTGATAATCATTGTTCCTACGCAGGTGAGCGCTGCGAACAACGCTGATATGATAAGCTTTTTTGTATGGTCAGTTGTAAGTGTTGGTGCTAATGTGTTTCGCATAGTAAATTCTCCTGGTTCGTATTTGCGATATATCTGTGTCGCAATCTGTAATCTATGTGGGCCATTTAAATGTAATGGCCTGCAAACTCTGTACATTTGTATTTGTTGGAGTTATAATACCATCAATCTGATATCTGAAAAATAGACAATATGATTAATTTTTAAGGGGACAGATATGAAGGTATACGAAAAGGTCTACAACTTTTATGTCAACCAAATAGAGGATAAATCACTGCTTCCGGGCGATAGGATGCCATCCATCCGCCAGTCGGAAAAGATTTTGAGTGTCAGTCGAACTTCCATAGAGACCGCTTACTTACAGCTAGCGGCCGATGGATATATATATTCAGTGGAAAAGGTGGGATATTTTGTCTCAGAGACTGCAGAGAGATTTTTTGCCCAGACTAAAGTACGGGAAGAATCACCTAAAGAAGATTCATCGGTAGCTTATAAATATGATTTGGCAACCATCGGCGAGGACAGGACTGTTTCTTGCTTACAGCTTTGGCGCAGATACATGAAATCGGCGCTTAGGCAAGAGGATAGGTTGCTAAATTATCCTAGTAGTCAAGGTGAAGAAGATCTTAGGCGAGAAATTGCTGTTCACGTTAGAAAGACTAGAAATATTATTTGCTCAGCCGAGGATGTTGTTATTGGAGCAGGTTTTCAAAATCTTTTACAAATATTGATTGCGCTTATTCCAGGAGAAAAGACTATTTCGTTTCCTACCAAAAACTTTTCGGACGGTGCAATGACATTTAAAAATGCGGGTTTTCAAGTAAACTTTCGCGACAAGGAAAGCCATGTTATCTATGTCACTCCATCCTACATGACAAAGTGGGGAGAGGTGATGACTATGAAGCGCCGCCACGAATTGATAGAGCATTCGCTTAAGAACAATCATCTGATTATAGAAGATGATTATCAAAATGATTTTGTGTTTTCCAGCAAGCCTACACCTAGTCTTTATGCTATGACGGGAGGGGAGAATACAGCTTTTCTAGGTTCTTTTTCTAGAGTGCTTTTGCCTAGTGTTAGAATTAGTTTTTTGATTTTGCCAAAGGGGACGAGAGAAGATTATGAAAGCATAAAGGGGTACTATAATCAAACGGCATCTATAGCAGAGCAGATTGCGCTGGCTCAGTTTTTGCGTGATGGCCACCTTAATCGGCACATCAAAAAGATGCGCAAATTATACGATGAAAAGCGTAAACTTATGAAGTCATCGTTAGAGCAAGTTTTCAAGGATGATGCCAAAGTATTAATGGGAGAAAGCGGAATGGAGCTTGCAGTGCAGCTGCATAAAAAATATGATGTTAAAAGGTTTAAAAATGATATCGTAAATGCGAATCATATTGACGGAATTGATGCAGGGACCATGTTGTTATTATCCTGCAGTAAAATAGATAAAAATGAAATCCCCGCAGCGGTTAGGGCGCTTAAGAAGTCTAGCAATTTTAGTTAGTTTCCATTAGGGGAAATTAAGTTTAGATTTACATGTGTAGTTTAGAATGGTAAAGTAATAAAGGATAGATTTTACTGGCAATGCCTTATTTTGCTGGCAAAATCATAGGGACTAAATATTAATATGAAAGGAAAAGTATATTCAATCAATCCAACTTCAAAGAGGGGGGATTGAATCATACAAGACAGATTATGAATAAAAAAATTCTCGCAAGTTTATTAGCACTTACAATGACAGTTGGCCTTGCTGCATGTGGTGCAAAAGGCAAGGATACAGCTTCAAGCAGCGACATCGAATATATCAAAGACAAAGGCACATTGGTTGTTGGTATTACCGATTTTGAGCCAATGGATTTTAAAGATGATAGCGGAAAATGGGTTGGCTTTGATGCAGATGTTGCCACCAAGGTTGCTGAATCACTTGGTGTTGAGGTTAAGTTTGTTGAGATAGATTGGGATAACAAGATATTAGAGCTAGACAACAAGTCAATTGATGTTGTTTGGAATGGCATGACTCTTACTCCTGAAGTTACCAAATCAATGGAGTGCACAAATGCTTATTGTAACAACGCGCAAGTGGTAGTGGTCAACTCTGATGTTGCCGACAAATATCAGTCAGCCGACGATTGCAAGGATCTTACATTTGCGGTTGAGTCAGGTTCTGCAGGCGAGGCTGCAGCTAATGAAAATGGTTTTAATGTAGTAGCAGTTAAATCTCAGGCTGACGCAGTGATGGAAGTTTCTGCTGGCACATCTGATGCTTGCATCATCGACTTGCTTATGGCAGGTGCTATGATTGGTGAGGGCACAAGCTATCCAGAGCTTGCACATACAGTAGAGCTTACAACAGAGGAATACGGCGTTGGATGTCGCAAGGGATCTGATTTGGCAGCATACATCAACGACCAGTTCAAGGCTATGTATGATGATGGCTCGCTCAAAGAGATTGCCACAGAGTACGGAGTACAGGATTCTTTAGTAACACAGTAGGATGGTAGAAAATGTTTACAACAGTTACGTTATCTTTATTTGAGGGTTTCTTAGGAACCCTCAAATTATTTGCTTTAACTTTATTATTTGCACTTCCACTAGGGTTGATTATTAGCTTTGGTTCAATGCACAAAAGCATGATTGTGCGCGGGCCTATTCGATTTATCATTTGGATAGTTCGCGGCACACCGCTTATGCTCCAGCTTCTAATCATATTTTATGGACCTGGAATATTTCTTGGAACAAATCTTTGGGGTGCCGGTGATGGCGGCAGATTTACAGCAGCTTTAGTTGCCTTCGTGTTTAACTATGCTTGCTATTTCAGTGAGATATTCAGAGGTGGAATCCAATCTATTCCCAAGGGACAATACGAGGCGGCAGCCGTTCTAGGCCTTACCAAAACCCAAACATTTTTCAAGATTGTATTGTTACAGGTTGTAAAGAGAATTGTTCCTCCTATTTCAAACGAAGTAATCACTCTGGTAAAGGATACATCTCTTGCTAGAGTAATTGCTTTTTACGAAATCATCTGGGAGGGTGAGAGATTTATCAAGAGCGCGGGAATTATTTGGCCACTGTTTTACACGGGGGCATTCTATTTGATTTTCAGCGGATTGCTCACTTTACTTTTTGGATATATAGAAAAGAAATTATCTTATTTTAAATAGATTTGTAGCCGCTTGCGGTGTATGAGGTGTTCATGTCAATATTAGAAGTAAACAACATAAAAAAGAAATTTGATAATACAGAAGTTTTAAAGGATATCAGCTTCTCCATGGAGAAGGGGCAGACGCTATCTATTATCGGAAGCTCTGGATCTGGAAAGACAACACTCCTTAGGTGTTTGAATTTTTTGGAGACGCCAGATGAGGGCACGATATCTGTAAATGGGAATCTGCTTTATGATGCAGCGGTAGGTCATGGCAAAGATGCAGATATCAGAGAAAAACGTTTGCATTTCGGAATGGTTTTTCAGCAGTTCAATCTTTTTCCACAATACACTGCACTTGAAAACGTTATCCTTGCCCCAAAGCTCGAGGGAAGAGGAAAGAGTGCAGAAGAGATAATCGAAAATGGAAAGGTTTTACTTGATAAGATGGGGTTGTCCGACAGAATGAACAACTACCCACATCAGTTATCTGGTGGACAGCAGCAGAGGGTGGCAATCGCAAGAGCGCTTGCGCTTCAGCCGGATATTCTTTGCTTTGATGAGCCAACATCGGCACTAGACCCAGAACTAACCGGCGAAGTGCTAAAGGTTATCAAGGAACTAGCAAGTCAACATACCACCATGATTATAGTCACACACGAAATTAGCTTTGCCAAAGACGTTTCTGACGAAATCATATTCATGGATGGTGGCGTGATAGCAGAGCAAGGAACTCCTGCTCAGGTCATCGATAATCCCGCCAACGAGCGCACCCGCCAATTCCTATCAAACTACAATGGTTAGAGAACCTATTCTGTAGAAGGAAAAAGTAAAAATAGAAAGTATAAATTAAACCCCTTGTAAGCAACAAGCTCTTAGGTTTCTTAAGCGAGACGTGTTAGTCGAGCGGAGAAACTCTAAGGCTTGTAGCTGTAACAAGGGGTTTTTGTAAATATTTAATTATCCTTCTACAGAATAGTTTGGTGCTTCTTTGGTGATGTGAATATCATGTGGGTGCGACTCCTTGAGGGATGCAGCAGAAATCTTTACGAACTTGCCGCGTTCCTGAAGCTCAGGGATTGTAGGGCAACCACAGTAACCCATACCAGAACGGATACCGCCGATGAGCTGGAAGACAACATCCTCGAGTGAGCCCTTGTAAGCAACACGTCCTTCAACACCTTCTGGAACAAGCTTCTTGGCACCTTCTTGGAAGTAACGATCCTTTGAACCGTTTTCCATAGCTGCAAGAGAACCCATACCACGGTATACCTTGTACTTACGACCCTGGAAGAGCTCGAATGAACCAGGAGCTTCGTCGCAGCCTGCAAACATTGAACCCATCATACATACTGAACCGCCTGCAGCGATTGCTTTTGTCATATCGCCTGAGTACTTGATACCACCATCGGCGATGATTGGTACACCGTAAGTCTTGGCAACCTCGTAACACTCCATGATAGCTGAAACTTGAGGAACACCGATACCTGCAACAACTCGAGTTGTACAGATAGAACCAGGTCCGATACCAACCTTGACAGCATCTGCGCCTGCTTCGATAAGAGCGCGAGTTGCATCGCCAGTTGCGATATTACCAGCAACAACCTGAAGATCAGGATGCTTTGCCTTAACCTTTTTAACAGCATCGATAATATTTTTAGAATGACCGTGAGCAGAATCCATAACGATAACATCGACCTGAGCTTCAACGAGAGCATCAACACGTTCCATCATGTTGCCTGTGATACCAACGCCGGCGCCGCAGAGAAGTCTACCCTGATCATCTTTGGCAGCGTTAGGATATTTAATCTGCTTTTCAATATCTTTGATAGTGATAAGACCTTTGAGCTTGAAGTTGTCATCTACTATAGGAAGCTTTTCTTTGCGAGACTTTGCAAGGATTGCTTTTGCTTCATCTAAAGAGATGCCTTCCTTGGCTGTGATGAGACCTTCAGAAGTCATTGACTCACTTATTTTCTTAGAAAAATCTGTTTCGAATTTGAGGTCACGATTGGTGATAATTCCAATAAGTGTGCCATCTTCTTTTGTAATAGGAACACCTGAGATTCTGAACTTGCCCATAAGCTCATTTGCTTCAGCAAGTGTGTTGTCAGGTCCAAGGAAGAATGGGTCTGTAATAACTCCATTTTCAGAACGCTTAACGCGATCAACTTCAGAAGCCTGTGCTTCAATTGACATGTTTTTGTGGATGATACCGATACCACCCTGACGTGCCATGGCGATTGCCATGCGGGATTCAGTAACTGTATCCATGGCCGCACTCATCATAGGAATATTGAGTTCAATTTTTTTAGTAAGGTGTGTGTGAAGATTGATAAGATTTGGAGTTACTTCCGAATACTGAGGAACCAGTAAGACGTCGTCGAAAGTAATACCATCACCGATAATCGATGCCATAACGTAACCTCTCTTTCTTTAGTACATAGTTTTTCGCTTACATTTACTATAAGTTAGCAGCAAAAAATCTTAAATTTTTTAAATTATATTTAACAAATCAGGGATTGTCAATGAGAGTTGATAAACAAATTTGCTGATTTTTTAGTGGGTTTTTGGGTTTTTTTTGACGTGTAATTCCAAGGCAGACATTTGTCCGTCCGCTGCGAAATTTCTTTATTTTTTAACAATTATTTTGTACAATGATAATAGTTTTATAAGACGAACTTTAGTTAGCTAGTGCAAAGTGAACAATTTTGTACTTCAAAATAAACAGAATTGAGCCTTGGTTTTATTGAATTTTTTTATCATTAGTTCTAATATATAATCACGACATTATGGGGATGAGCACCGGTTATTCTTTTCTGATTTTCTGTTTACATCTGTGTACACCGGACTCTCAGAAATTTCGCTCGTCCTAGAATCATAAAATGTCCTATATAAAAGGAGGAATTTAAAATGCCAAGAGCAAAACAGTCTATGGATGGTAACCAGGCTGCAGCACACGTTGCTTACGCGTTTACAGACGTTGCTGCTATTTATCCTATTACAC
>JAEEGJ010019763.1_pt1 | contig 14776 bp, 10 predicted proteins | sample 8958761 | NCBI WGS metagenome assembly JAEEGJ01 (sample SAMN16246546, study PRJNA631951) | gut metagenome | biome: gut microbiome; feature: rumen; material: RS-attached | host: Bos | place: Iran: Karaj | collected 2018-10 | reverse complement strand
GTACATCTCGTCGAGGTAGCGGTCCTCGGTGCGGGCCTCGGTCATCTTCGGGTCCACGTACTCCCACTTCGCGAGCCGCACGCGCAGCCCGCGCGCGGCGAACGCCTCCTCGTGCGCCAGCACGAGAAAGGCGAGCGCGTTGCGCTCACGGACCAGCTCCCGCGAGGAGGCGATGAATATGCGGATGTCTTTCATGGCAATAAGCTTACACGTTCGTCTCTCTGCGGTCAACGACTTTCACGACGCTCGGGTCGTGGCCGTTGCGCACGACCTCGATGTGCGTGCGGATTTTGTCGCGAAGGGTCACGACGTGGCTGATTACGCCGACCTTGCGCGAGCCGGCGATTTGGTTTAGGTTCTCCAGCGCCTCGATCGCCTTGCTGAGATGGTCGCCGCTCAGGGTGCCGAACCCCTCGTCGATCAGCAGCATGTCGACGCCAAGGCCCGTGTCGTTCAGGCCGGCGAGCCCGAGGGCGAGCGCCAGCGAGACGAGGAACTGCTCGCCGCCGGAAAGCGTGTTGACCGGACGCGGCACCCCGGTCTCGTAGCCGTCCAAAACCGACAGTGTCAGCCCTTCGCAGGAAAGCTTGTACCGGTCCGAGAGCTGCCCGAGGTAGAAGTTGGCCTTCACGAGGACGTTCGTCAGCACGTACGACTGGATGGCGCGACGGATTTTGTTCCCTTTTTCGTCGCCGAAGTATTCGTTGATGGGGCGCCACTCGTCGCGCTCGGCGCGGAGTTTGTCAGCCTCCTCGGATTTCCGCCGACGTTCGGCCGCGAGCCTGTCATCGTCCTCGATTTGCTGCTGGCACCGGCCGCGTTCGTCCTTGGCCGCGTCCTCCTCCGCCATGAGCGAGTCGCGGAGTTCCGCAAGACTTCCGGCGGAATCGGTGTCCTGAAGCCCCTCCGGACGCGACGCGGCGTGCGCCGCCACCGCGTTTCCGGCTTGCTCGAACTGGCCCAGCAGGCGTTCCGTTTCCGCCGTGGAACTTGCCGCGGCCGCGCCGCGCGCCACGTCGGCAAGCGCCGCGACCTTCCCCACTGCGCGCCGGATGCAGTCCGCAACCTGGCCGCCCTTCGTCTGAAGCGCTTTGAGCTCGCTTTCCGCCTTTGGAAGCGACGCCTTGCGTTCGGCGTACTCGCGCGCCGCCTCCCTGAAGGCCGACTCCACTGTCGCGGCGTCCCGTTCCCAGGATTCGAGCCAGCCGGGGATTGACACGACAGCCGCGACGTCCGCGAGCTTGCCGGCGGCACGCGCCTCTTCCGCGTCGGCCGAGGTCTGGAGGTTGTCGATCCGGTTGCGGCAGTCCGCGACGGCCTTCTCGGCGGCGGACAACGCCTCGCGCCTCCCGTCATGGGTCTTCCGGAGCGAAACCAGCCCCCCCCGAAGCGTCCTGACCTTTTCCTCCTGCGCGCTGATTTCCGCGAGCTTCCTGTCGAATTCCCCCATGCCGTTCCCGCAGACGTCAAGCGCGGCCGCCACGCTTTCCATAGCGGCGGCGGGAAGTCCAAGACGGGCCGCCGCACCGGCAATCTCCTCACGCCCCCGTAGGATTCCGTCCTTCTCTCCGCGAATCTGCGTTGATTCCTCATGGATGGTCTTCTGGAGCGCGACGGCAGTTCCCGCGGCGCCATTGTACCGCTTCTCCTTTTCCAAACGCTCCGTTTCCGCCTTTTCGCATTCATCATCAAGCGACTGGAAGAGCGCCGTGAAGTGGCCCTTCGCGTGCAACGTCTCGATCCGATTGCCGCAGACCGGGCACGTATCTCCGACCTTGAGGTCGGAGACCAGCTTGTCAATGCCGTCGTCCACCAGTTTCTTCTGGTCGTCGCGCCGCTTCCGCGCCTGCGCCGCAGCTTCGCGGGCGCTCTCCATCTCGGGCTGGAGAACGGACAATTCCGCTTTGGCGGCGGCGAGATCATTTTGGTGCGCGACCAGCGCCGTTTCGCGCCTGGCGACGTCCGCCTCCCGCTTCGCGATGCCGTCAATCCGCGCCTGCAGACCCTGTAGGTCGCCGTAACGCCGCGCCGCCGCGTTTCGTCCCTCCTGAACGCCGGCGCGGTCCATCGCCTTGAGGTTTTCCTCCTCTTCGGCAATCTTCCCCTCGGCGGCCTCGACATCCCGCTTCGCCTTTTTCATTGCGTCCGCGGCGTCGCCCGCGCGCTTTTCAAGTCCGGGAAGGTCCTCCCGGCATTTCTCCATGTCCGCCACCGCCTTCGCCTTTGCGTCGCGCGCCTTCCGCACGTCATCCAGGTTTTGCAGAATCACGGCGGACGATTCGTACATCGCCGCCTTCCCGGCGTTGTCCGCGAGATACTTCGCGAGCTCCTCGCGCTTCTCCCCGGCCGCTTTGGCTTCATCGGCCACGTCGCCTTCCAGTGCCCGGAGCGCGGCGAAGGCTTTGGAGAGTCCGTCCTTCACGCCGGCCTCGTTCTTCGCGAGTTCGTCACGGCGCTGCAGCCACTGCGCCTTCGCATCCGCGTCCTGGCGCCTCGTTTCAAGTTCCCCGATTATTCCGTCGAGCTCACGGACGCGGTTCTCGACGCCCTCGCGCCCGTCGCCGAGTCCGGCCAGCAGGCCGATTTCCTTCTCGATCGCCGTGACGCCGTCGCCTAGTTCCTTGTATTTTGCGGCGATTTTCCTGCCGAGATCCGAGTACTTGGACGTGTCGGTGAGCTTTTCGAGTATCTGGGCCTTCTCGTCGTCCTTTCCCAGAAGGAATTGGGTGAACTGCCCTTGCGCCAGCATGACGGTACGGCAGAACTGCTTGAACTCAAAGCCGACCGCCCCCCGCGCGACGGATTCGCATTCCCTCACCTTCGTCCAGGTCAGACCGCCTTCCGAGCAGTCCTTCCACGTCCAGGTTTCGTCCTTGAGCTTTCCCGGGGTTTCCTCCTGGTCGCTGACCTCGACCGCCCACTCCGCCACGTAGGATTTCCCGTCGTTGCCGGTCAGCGAAAGCGTGGCCCTTGCCGAAGTCGCGCCATGGCGGACGAGCTGGCGCACATTGTTAAAGGCGTAGTCGCCGATCATCTGCTGCGAATCTTTCTTGGCGTCGTAGCGGGGCGTCATTCCGTAAAGCGCCAGCGTGATGCAGTCCAGGATGGTCGTCTTGCCGGAACCGGTGTCGCCGCAGATGAGGAACAGAGGCGCCGCGCCCAGAGGACCTGTTTCGAAGTCGATGTCGGCCGACTCGATCGACGCGATGTTCCTGATTTCAAGTTTCCTGATTTTCATCTCTTTTTCTCCTTTTCCCTACATGAGCGACCTTATGAGTTCGCGATGGCGATTCGACAGCTCGTGCCTGTCCGAGAGGATCTGAATGACTTCGTCGTCTGAAAGTTCCTTCAGCTCCGCCATTGTCAGCATCTTTTCCTCCTCCGGTCTTGCAGACTCCTCGGCGCGGACGAGGTTGTTCACGCAGAACCTGAGGCCCTCCGCCGCGCACGCCTGCCGCGACCGCTCCGTCCAGTCCGGTCCCGCCATCTCGCCGGCGCCGAGACGGACGTTGATACGGATGTACGTGTCCGACGGAAGAGACGCCGCCGCGACTTCCGCGAGCGCCTCCTCGAAGGGCTTGCCCTCCTCCCCGCAAAGCGTGACGAGCACGTGGAGCGGCTCGAAGACCTCGGTCCTGACTTCCGGTTCCTTGCCGGCCTCGACTGTCACGACGTCCACGCCGTGGTCGTACGCCTCGTCGAAGTGGATTGCGCGCGGCGACCCGCAGTAGCACGCGAGCTTCCTCGGGCCCTTTATCCACTGCGGGCAGTGGATGTGCCCGAGGGCGACATAGTCGTACGCCGAGCCGAGTTCCTCAGAGTCGACGCATCCCTCGCCGCCGACCATGAACGTCCTGTCATGTCCGCGCAGGTCGATGTCGCCGTTGACCGCCAAATGCGCCATGAGGAGTGCCGGAAGCCCCCCGGCGCGGGACTTGATGAATTTTCCAAGCCCGTCGAAGTAATTTTTCTGGCGGTTGTCGCCTTCCGCGCCTTCTACCAGCGGGAAGTTCCGCGAATAACAAAACGGCACGGCGGCAATGAAGCCCTTGCCGGGGAGTTCAATCACGTTTCTGGCGAAGTCGGCCCTGCCCTCGCGGTCCTCCGCCGGCATGCCGAAGACGTGTACGCGGCAGTGTTTCCAAAGCGCCTTGTCGATCACGAGCCTCGAGTAGCTGTCATGGTTGCCGGCGATGACGACGGTCTCCATGTCGGGGCAGGCCGCCACCACGTCCAGGAGACCCTCGGTAAAGCGCTTCGCCACGTCGTTGCCCGGGGTCCCGATGTGGAAGATGTCGCCGCACACGACGAGGGCGTCGGGCTGTTCCCTCCTCACGGTCGCGGTCAATTGCCGGAAGAAGTGGTCCTCCTCGTCCGTCCTGTCGTAGTTGTAGAGCCTGTGGCCCAGATGCCAGTCGCCGGTATGTATGATTTTCATGTCATTGCTCCTATGTAGGTATTATATGCCGCAACCCTTGCGAAAACAAGGAACGTTCGGGATGGGTGTCAGGTTCTGCGCCAAGGTTCTGGACTAAGAACTTTGCACTTTTATTTGTCCAGAAACAATCGATTAGTCCGGCAAGGGGGAATTATCAGCCCAGGACGGCGGAGGGGTGGCAATGCGGCACTCCTTCCCGGTTTGCGGATGGCGGAATCCTACCGCAAGCGCGTGAAGGCGCTGGCCGCGTCCCGCGCCAAGTCCTGTTTTGGCCCCGTAAAGGGCGTCGCCGACAATCGGGTGGCCTGCCATCGCGAGCTGTGCGCGTATCTGGTGCGTCACACCCGTGAAAATCGTCACCTCCAAAAGAGTGGCCGGCCCTGCGGAGTGAATTGGCCGGTAGGCTGTTTCAGCCAGCATCGGTCTGGCGCGGGGACCTGCCTTGGACGACTCGATCATGCGACAGTACGACAGATTCGGATCGTGGGCGAGTTCGCAGGAGATTACGTCGGGGGCGGTGACGCGCCCTTCGACGAGCGCCAGATATGTCTTGCGGACCTTGCGGGCGGCGAAGAGGTCGCGCATGGCCCGCCAGACCTCCTCCGTCCGCGACGCGAGGACGAGGCCGGAGGTCCAGGTGTCAATCCGGTGCAGCGCGCCGGCCATGAGCGGGTCGTCGCCGATGTCGGCTATTTCCGGCGCGAAGGCCACCAGACCATTCATCAGCGTACCGGTCTCGTCCGGCGAAAGAGGCTGGACGGGGATTCCCGCCGGCTTGTCCACGCCGATCAGGACGCCGTCGTCGTAGACCACGGATACGGGAACCGAAGGGTCTGGGCGAACGCGCCTGTCCGCGGTCTCAGGCAGGGAAAGCACCTCGATGACGTCGCCGATGCGGAGCTTCGCGCCTTTCGCGGCTTTTCGTCCGTTGAGCAAAACGCCGCCGCTTTCGACGGCGCGACGGACATCGCTCCTCTGAACGTTCGGAAACGCCCCTTGGACAAAAACATCCAGGCGTACTCCCTGATCCTTCTCTTCAACAGTTCGTTTTTCGCCGCTGATCATTGGCTGTTTGACACACGGATTTGTTCGCGCCTACGGCGCTCACCAGAATTGAGATATCTCCAAATCTCCTTTGCTCCATTTCTCCCGGAAAGCGCCGCTGGCTTTCGGGCTAATTATGCCATTTCCATCCGGCGGGAACTGAGACCTCCATTTTCGGAGCGCTACCTGGCGCATGACGCCATGAGACGCGGATTTCGCCGTCCGCGACAGGGCGCGAGCCCTCGCACCATTCAAGAGGAAGGTCGGAGGGAACGGAGATTTCCACAGTCTTCCGAACGGCGTCGACGCGGCGGATGCCCAGGACGTCGCGCAGAATCATGCAGGCCGCATGGGAGGCAAAGCCGTGGCAGCAGCTCGCCGTCGGCGAGTCCATCTCCCAGAGTGTGCCGGTAAGGTCCGCCATCTTCTTGAAGTACCCCTTGCATTCGCGGAGAATCTGTGCGGAAAGTCCCGCCCGCGAGAGGAGCTCGAGACGGAGGTAGTTGCCGATGAAGGCATTGGCGAAGGCGACATCCGGATAGGCGCCGGTTTCCCTGCGGAAGGGTCCGAAGTCGTCGCGGAGAACCTTCCAGAGTTCCGGATGGGCTTCGGGGGTGGCCACACCGAAGAAGAAGGCGTAGTACTGGCAGACCTCGGTCCGCTCCGGATCGACGGTGAGGACGCCGTCTTCGCCGCGAACAGCGTGGTCGCGGAAGAAGAGTCCGTCATAGGATTGCGCGCGTATTGTCTCGGCGACGTGGGCGGACTTCGCCGCCAGGGCGGCGTCGCCGTAGAGGCGGCCAGCGGCGGCAAGGACGCCGGCGTAGGTCATGTTGGACGGGTAGTTGACGTCCTGCACGAGGGCGTTGGCGCGCGACCATTCCACGAAGACCCACGCGGGAAGTTTTTCGAGAAGACCGTCGGAGTTCTCAAAGGTGGCGAGATAGGAAAGGAAGGCAAGGACGCGCGGCTTCAGCGCCTCCGCGAGGGCGTTGTCGCCGCTGCGGTCGACGTATTCCTCCAGTTCGATGACGAACCACATGGCCCAGTTGGGGATGAAGTTGTGGTTGATGTGGTCGCCGGGGTAGCACATCGGGAAGACGGCGTCGGGGATGTCGCCCGTGTATTTGGAAATGGCGAAGTTCTCGAGGAAAGTCCGTTCCATGTCGGTGTTGCCGCAGAAGTCCGCGGCGGAGCGGCCGATGAAGAAGCTGTCGCAGAGCCATCCGGCTCGTTCACGGGACGGGCAGTCGGTGAAGATGTCGACGGCGTTCTGCCGGAAGGTTTCGCGGGCCGCCTCGAAAATGGCGTCGATGTCGCCGTCGGAGGCGTGGAACGTTGCGCGTGAGGCCTCGGGGTTGGCGTACTCCACGAGTCGGAAGTCTTCGACTTCGACATTTCCCTCGATCACGGCAACCTTGGCGTAGCGGCATGTTATGGGGTCGAATAGGGCGAAGTCGTATTCGCCCGGATTCAGGAGGGCGATGTCCGTGACGTTGTTGCAGCCAATACGGAACAGGGGCACATCGCCGTCCCGGAGAAGTTCATCGAATACGAAGGCGAGGCGCGCCGGACCCGAAGTCCGCAACTTTGCAGCGAGAAAGCCGGAAAGGTTGCGCCCGAGGTCGTAGATGCGCCATTCGTCGGCGGCAAGCGAGCCGGAAAGCGAAACGGAGGTATCGGAACGGAACTTGGCGCCGATGGCGTATGAGAGGGCGCCTATTTCCACCTCCGCGGGCGGGAAATGGCCCACGTCATTGACGAAGGACTGCCTTAGCCTCCATTCCTTATCGCCGCCGTCGTATCGCCATCCGGCTGGTGGCGGCGTTGCGCGGCCCGAGGCGATGGCGGTTGCGGGAATTGATGCGTACTCGGGATACGGTGCACCGCGCGGGAGGAGGTCGCCAGATGCAGCGACAGCGAGGGGCTGAGGCGTGAAGGGCGCGCCGCCCGTCCGCCACGAAGTCGAGTCATGACCGAGGCGCCATGCCTCCATGAAGGGGCGTTGCAGGCTGAACTTCGGCACTTTCCGGACACGGTAGTCGAGCACCTGCCCCTCGAATGGGGCAATCGCCCCATTCGAGGGGCAGGTGCTCGAAGGTTGAAGAGTTGAAGAGGAAGGCCCTTCAACAACCGTGGCCGCGAGGACACGCCCTTCGGCATCGATGACCTCCGCCTGAAGAAAGGCAGGAACGTTGAGCGTGTAGTAGGTCGGCGTGTTGTATGCGGCGACCTCCAGCGCCACAGTGTTCGCCCCCCTCTGTATTACCAAGGGGATCTCATCGACGCGGAAGAAGCCGTGCGGCCCGCGTGCGGGACCATGCGCGGTGAAGCGCCCGTTGACGAAGACGCGGCAGAGCGAGGCGCCCGTGTAGCGCAGCGTGGCGGTTCCGGCGCCTTCGGCGGTGAATGTCGCGCGGAATCCGGCGAAAAGGTTCATCTCGCGCTCGCGCCCGGGGAACCAGACGGGCGAAGCCTTGGAAAAGATCTTGTGGTCTGTCATGTATGGAATTATATCATTGCGATTTGATGCGAAACAACATTATAATCTTGATTATGAAACGCTACCTGGCCCTTGACGCCGGCGGCACAAAGGTTGCCGCCGTCCTCTACAACGGCGACTTCGAGCAAATCGGAGCCGTCGTTAGCGGCAGTCTGCGGGAAAACACGACCTCTCGCGAGCTGGTGGAGAAGCATATCGGGCAGCTGATCGAAGGGCTAGGACTCGACGGCGGGGAAATCGAGGAAGTCTGCGGCATTTGCGAAAAAAGCCTCATTGAAAGAATCAAGACAATCTGCCACGTCAAAAACTATAAAATCGCAAAGGAGCTTGAGCTTGGCCTTTCGGCCGCCGGAATCTTCGGCGACGGCATGCTGGCTCTTTCCGGAACAGGGGCTTCTCTCTTCTGCCGGTTCCATGGCGAATTCCTGCGGACCGGAAGCTACGGGGCGCCAGTAGCCGACGAGGGCTCGGGGTACTGGATAGGCAGAAACGCGTTTTTAGCCGCGATAAGGGACGACGAGGAAAGGGGCCCCCGCACGCTTCTCACCGATCTCATCCCACGGCATTTGGGATTCAAGGGACGCGAAGAACTCGGGTCGTCCATATTCTCAATCTACGGCAATGCCAACCACTCGCCAGTCGCATGCGTCGCCCGGTGCGCCCCGATTGTGACGGAAGCCGCCAAAATGGGGGACGCAGTGGCGTCGGAGATACTCAGGGACGCCGGAAGACTCCTTGCGGAACAGTTGCTCTACCTGATACGGAAGCATAGCTTGCCAGACAATCTTCCGCTAACGATTTCCGGCAGCGTCTGGCGGGGGGACAGACTCATTTTCGACACCTTCTGTTCGCTGATCAAGGCGCAATGCCCGTCACGGACAATAATCGTCCCGGTTCTTGAACCGGTGCTTGGCGTCATTGCGCGCCACTACTACGGGCGATATGGCCATTTCGACGAGAAGGACGTCGCCCTTGTAGCCGGAAACTTCCCGGATTTCACCTTTGATCTGGACAAGCCGAAGCCGCGCGGTTAAGCGGCGACCTGAAAACGGAGGAACAACAATGGATTTGCTCAGCATGTACCGCCAGGCAGTCGACGACCTCTTCAAGAAGGTACGCGATACGCAGACGGGAAATATCATAAAGGCGGGGGAGATGGTGGCCGACAGCGTGGCCAACGGCGGATGCATCTTCCTGTCGTCCATCTGCCACAGCATGGAGATGGATTCGATCTACCGCGGCGGCGGCCCGATTTTCTACCGCCATTTCAGCTATAAGCTTGACATCGAGAACAAAGCCCGCGAGCGCGACCGCTCGGATCTCGGCTACGACAGCCAGGGCGCCGCCGCGCGCTACGCGCTGCAGCAGTCCAACTTCCGCCCCGGCGACGTGCTTTTCCTCAGTTCCGTCTCCGGGCGCACCAAGCGAGTTGTCGACTTAGCCTACGAGGCGGTGAACATGGGAATCAAGGTCATCGCCTTCACCTCCATGGAGTACGCCGTCCAAGTCGAGCCGGTGCATCCGTCCGGGAAAAAACTGTATGAGATCGCGACACTCACGCTCGACAACTGCGCGCCGGCCGCCGAGGCGATGCTCGAAGTCGAGGGCGTCGAGGCAAAATTCGCCGCCGCCTCCGGAATCGCCTCCGACTACATCATGTGGAGCATCACCTCGGTGGCGGTCCAAAAACTGCTCGAAAAGGGAATAACACCCGGCATACTGAAAAGCGCCAACTTCCCTGGCGGATCCGACTACAACAAGGACGTCATCGAGCCCAATTACGCCAAGTACGGATGGTAGCCTTGCATTTTCCATTATTTATGGTTAGAATAGTTATCGCTGATTTTCAGACAAGCGACGCGACTTCATGGCGCGTCCGGCTTCGGAATCAGACAACGGAAGTACATCATGCCAGAACAGACCCCACAGCTTAACCCCGCCCAGCAGAAACGGTTCCAGAACCTATTTAACAAGGGATTCGCCTCGTTCGAGCGCGGCGGGCTCGACATGGCCATCGAGCTCCTCTACCAGTGCCTCGAAATCGATCCGGGTAATTTTCGCGCCCGCAAATTCCTGCGCATGGCCTCGCTCCAGCGCTACACGAAGAAAAAGCATGGCGCCCTATCGGCAGGCCTGGCGGAACTTGGTGGAATGGGCGCAAGCATGAAGGCGGCGGCCGCCCTCAAGTCCGGCAAGCACACCGAGGCCATTCTCGCAGCTGAAAAAGCCCTTCTCGCAGCCCCGCTTTCGGTCAAGTACGAGACGCTCGCCGCGCAGTGCTGCGCAGCCGCTGGCTTCCACGACTCCGCCGCCCTCATTCTCGAGACCGGCCTCCAGGTCGACATGCAAAACGAGGCCCTGATGTACGCGCTCATCGACGCCTACACCAACAACAGGGAGTGGAGGAAGGCCCGCGAAATCCTCGTCGCGCTCGTCAACAAGCACCCGCAGGACGGCGCGCTCGTCTCCCGCCTCAAGGACGTCGACGCCCGCATGACGATGGATGACGGCGGCTGGAACGAAGTCGCCAACTCCAACGACAAGGAAGGCTACCGCAAGCTCATCAAGAACAAGGACCAGGCCGCCAAGCTCGACCAGGCCGCCAAGTCGATGGTCGTCGGCGACGACGCCGAAACCCTCATCGCGGAGCAGAAGGCCAAAATCGCCAAGGAGCCGAAGAACCTCAACTACTACAAGGGCCTCGCCCGCATCTACCAGCAGAACAAGCGCTACGACGAGGCGGTCGACATCCTCGAGAAGGCCCGCGAGCTCAACCCGTCCGACCCCGAACTCGACCGTCACCTCACGATGGCGAAGACCCAGTCCTACGACGCCCGCATCGATGCGCTGCAGGCCGCAGGCGACGAGGCCGGCGCCCAGGCCCTCACCGACGAGCGCAACCAGTTCGTCTTCGACGACCTCGTCTCCCGCGTCGAGCGCTACCCGAACGACCTCCACCTCCGCTACGAGCTCGGCCAGCAGTACCTCATGTACGAGGCCTACGACGACGCCATCCAGCAGTTCCAGCTCTCCCAGCGCGCCCCGAAGGAGCGCACGGCCTCGCTCTACGGCCTCGCCAGCTGCTTCCGCCAGAAGGGGCAGCGCGACATGGCCGTCATGCAGCTCGAGACGGCCCTCGACCAGCTCCCGGTCATGGACGACATGAAGAAGGCCGTCCTCTTCGACCTCGGCGAAATCGCCGAGGAGAGCGGCGACGTCGAGCGCGCCTTCCAGCTCTACAAGGAAGTCTACGGCGCCGACATCACCTACAAGGACATCGAAAAGAAGATGGAGCGCATCTACAAGCTGCGCCAGGAAAAGCAGAACGCGAGCAAGGCCTAGCCCGCCATGAACATCCACCCCACCGCCATCATCCACCCCGGCGCACGGCTCGACGAGACGGTCGAGGTCGGCCCCTACGCCATCGTCGGCGAACATGTGGCGATTGGCGCCGGCACCGTCGTGCAGGCCCACGCCTTCATCGACGGACACACGACCATCGGGAAGAACTGCAAGATCTTCCCCTTCGCCTGTGTCGGCATGCCCACGCAGGACCTCAAGTACGACGGCGGCACGACATACGCCGAAATCGGCGACGGCACCACGCTCCGCGAGTTCTCGACCGTCCACTGCGGCACCCGCGACGGCGAAGTGACAAAGGTGGGCCGCAACTGCCTCATCATGGCCTACTGCCACATCGCCCACGGCTGCGTCGTCGGCGACGAGGTGATCATGTCCAACTCCGCGATGCTCGCAGGCGAGGTCGTCGTCGAGGACAAGGCCGTCCTATCGGGAATGATCGGCGTCCACCAGTTCGTGCGCATCGGCACGATGGCGATGGTCGGCGCGCCGCGCCTGACCAAGGACGTGCCCCCCTACATGCTCGCCGCACGCGAGCCGCCTGAAGTCGTCAGCCCCAACCTCGTCGGCCTCCAGCGCCGCGGCGTTTCCCAGGAGGCCGTTTCCGCCCTCAAGCACGCCTTCCGCCTTCTCTACAAGAGCGACCTCAACCACCAGCAGGCCATTGAAAAAATCCGCGCCGAACTCCCGGACCTCCCGGAAGTCCGCCATCTCTGCGAATTCATCGAGCAATCCCAGCGCGGAACGCTGTAGGCGAGGGAAACATGAACAGGACAAAGCGTTTTGCATATTCCGCCATTTTATTCATGGCGGCCGTTGCCTTTGCGGCGGATGTCAAGATCGCGCCGCTTGCGGCGGGGTCCGTCGCCACGTTTGCGCAGATTCTCTCAAACGCGACGGGGCGCCCCTTCGCCGTCGCGGGCGACGTCGACAACGCGACCTTCTCGGTCCTCCTGCCGAATGACGTCCCGCTCGACCTCCCGGCCGACGACGCCTACGCCTTCGGCCTCTCGGTCCTCACCTCCGCAGGCCTCTCCGTCATCGAGGAGGGCAACGCCTGCCGCATCGTCCGCCTGCCAGAGGGCGGCGGCCTCTCGGTCGGCGCCTCGGCCTCCGAGACGAACGACGTCCACGGCCTCGTCACGCGCGTCTTCCGCCTGAAGCATGTCGCGGCCGACGATGTCCGCCGCATCCTCGAGGGCGGCTCGGGCAAGAAAGGCTGGATCGCCGTCCTCGAGACGAGCAACCACCTCGTCGTCACGGACACCGCCCGCACCCTCGAGCGCGTCGCCAGCCTCGTCGAGGAAATCGACCAGCCCGGCCTCTCGCGCAAGACGGAAATCGTGAAGCTCTCCTACGCCGACGCCGAATCGCTCGCCGCACAACTCAACGCCATCGCCTCGCAGGCGCTCCAGAGCGAAGGCGCGCGGCTCGCCCAGCGCCTCAACAGCTCCAGCGGCTCGATTGTGCCGCCTTCCCTCCTCCGCGCCGGCATCGCCGTCGCCGCGCCGCGCGCGAACAGCCTCATCCTCGTCGGGCAGGAGTCGCAGATCGCCGAGTTCAAGGAACTGATTTCGCGCCTCGACATCGACGTGCCAACCGGCTACGGCAATCTCAATGCCATCCCGCTGCAGTACCTCCGCGCCGAGGACACGGCCAAAATGCTCACCGCCCTCCTCGACAAGACCGCCGCCAAGGCGACGGACGGCAAGGGCGTCCGCCGCATCGCGGTCGAGGCCAGCGTGGTGAACAACGCGCTCATCGTCGACGCCGCGCCAAACGACTTCCAGCTCGTGAAGCAGCTCGTCGAGAACCTCGACAAGGTCCCGGGCCAGGTCCACGTGAGCCTCCTCATCGCCGAGGTCACCACTGGGAACGGCTTCACCTGGAACCCAAGCTTCACGGTTCTCGACATCGCAAACAAGCAGGGCGACACGGGCGTGAGCGGCGGCTCGCGTCTCGTCGGCGACACGCAAAGCCTCATTGGCGGTGCCGCCTCCGGCATGCTCCCGCAGGGACTCACGGCCGCCGTCTCGCATGACGCCGTCACCTTCGACGCCAACGGCAACCTCACCGGCGGTTCCTTCCCCGGCATCCTCTCCATCGAGGCGCTGAAAACCGACAGCAACTTGAAAATCATCTCCGAGACGGCCCTACAGGCGCAGAACAACATCGAGGCGGAGGTCAAGATCGTCGACGACATCCCCTATCTCAAGTCATCGGTCGAGGGATCGGGCTCCGACCGAGACTACATCCAGAACATCGACCGCATGGAAGTCGGCGTGACTCTCAAGTTCACGCCCTACATCGTTCCCGGCAACTCCGTCCGCATGATGCTCGAGCCTACGATAGCCTCCGTGGTCGGGACGACGACCGACTCGCTGAACCCGACAATCGCCAAGCGCTCGGCCAACACGACCGTCACGGTCCCCGACGGCAACACAATTGTCATCGCCGGCCTCACGCGCACGGCGACGAAGAAAGTCGAGCACCGCATCCCGATTCTCGGCTCCATTCCGTTGCTTGGCTGGCTCTTCCGCTACAAGAGCGACGGCGAAGAGACCACGAACCTCCTCATCTTCGTCACCCCGACGATTGTCGCCACGCCCGCGGACGCCGCAGCCCCTTCCGCCCTCTGGCAGCAGAAGACCGGCATCACGCCTGATGACGGGGAACCTGGAACCGGGAACGGGGAATAGCCCATTCGTCTTGCCTGTGGCATTGGGTAATGCCGCAGCGCAAATCACAACACCCAACCAACAAAGGAAGTCCATGCCCATGACATACGCACGCCACCTCCCGAGCGGTGCTGTTTTTGCAACTGCCGTTTTTTCCCTCGTCTTTTTCATCGGGTGCGAACCGGCATCCGAAGACGTCCAAACCCCATGGAAGAACAGCGAGTCCAACTCTTCTTCCACATCCAACTCTTCGACATCAAACACCTCTACGTCAAATTCTTCGACATCAAACTCGTCTACGTCGAACTCCTCGGCATCGAACTCGTCGACGACTACCACATCGAACAACAATACATCCTCAACGCCGAACACTCAGTCAGGCGCACCTGACGCGGCCTCGTTCGGCTCGTTGAGATGGTCCTACGGCGGAGTCAACGGCGGCGGGGCGAAGAAGACATCCGCCTCGATCGGAGGGCTCCGCTTTTCGCGTACAGGGCTCTCATACAGCTGGACCGGTCCCAACCTCTCCTCATGGGGTCTCGGCAACTCAGACACGAGCGCCTACGCCTGTCTGTTCGTCAAGAAGTCCGACGGATCGTGGGTCGGCGGCAAGTTCGACTGGATAAGCTCAAGCAGAACGACACGCGATTTGAAAAACGTCCTCCAAGGATACCATGGCTGGAGCCTTTCCGGAGTCCCCAACCCATGCGACGCCGCTTTCGTCATCGTCAGCGGCGATCTCAAAAAGCGCAC